>Ga0315914_1005366_pt1 | contig 18676 bp, 5 predicted proteins | sample MpolenodulesMG_FD_203920 | JGI IMG/M metagenome (GOLD analysis project Ga0315914, IMG submission 203920) | Medicago polymorpha root nodule microbial communities from Los Angeles, California, United States - elongated nodules | ecosystem: Host-associated > Plants > Roots > Nodule | place: USA... | reverse complement strand
ATTTACGAGTTTTTAATTTCATCCCTTTGCACTTTTTCGTTTTTCTTTTTGGTCCCTCAAACTAGCCACTACCCAACTCTTTTGACACTTTTGCCAAGTCACACTAAGCCACGTGTGTCTCCGTCTGCCACGTCGCCGTTTTTGTAACGGGAGTTAACGGGAAGGACCATTTGCAAAACGTCAGAAGCTTACAAGGAGAGTTTTGAAAAAAAAAAAGATACAGAGACGATTTGCAAAAATGCGCGAAATTACAGGGACGATTTGCCTATTAAGCCTAGTTTTTTTTAATAGACGAAATGACAAGATTATTACAAATAAACTCACAACATAAGTAGAGGTGTCGGGGTTCGAACTCCGGTGATGGTGTCTAACCTAATAATTTCTGGATTTTGCCACTTAAGCTAGGATTTATGGACGGTAAACTTATTTATAGTTAATACTATATTAATCAGTGTTACCAAATTAATTATAGATAGTCAGAATTTCTTCCAAAAAAATAGTGTGATGGTACAAGCAGTAAGGCGAAGATGAATTTTCTCGATTGAAATTCTTTCAAGTTTTTTCGATTAACACATCTCGACCATAAGAGAGAAAGGAAGAGTTAGAATTATAAACAAAAATATGAGATTGAGTTTTTGGTTAAGATAACAATCGATACAAATGGCCATTTCAAAAAAAAAAAAGTATTAATAATATATTGGTTTAAATACATTTATGATCCCTTTGTTTTGACTGGAACATAATTTAAGAGCATCTCCAATGAAAAATTTATAAGAAACTCAAAGTTGGTTTTATAACCCTAGTAAGTGGCTTCCACATCACACTTATGAAGCTCTGAAATAATTTGCTCAAATTTTAGAAAAATTAAACAACTTTTACGAAACTCATACTTTTAATGAATTTTTTTGTCTGCAACTTTTAATTTGAAAAAATAACCCAACTTCTATAAAAACTCATTTGGATACCATCAATTGTGATGCTTAGTCTCGAAGTTTTACAATTTCATTTCAAGATTTTTTCCTTCCCAAAATACATTTTAGAGTTTTTTTTATGACATGTCATTTTTATTAATGACGTGACATTGCTTATTTAGATCAAAATGTTATTACATCATTTGTTTGCATATTCATTGATCAAATGTAAAATGTTATTCTAAAATCAAGTATTATTTCTAATCCAAATCAACATTGTTACATCAACAAACGTAATTCAACGTCATTAATGAATATAATACGTTAAAAAAATAAAACCAAAATTGATGTGGAAAAAGAATCACGAAATATGTGAAATAGGAGGATTAAAATCTTGAATTTCAAGATGAGGAGACTAAGATCATGCATAGATGGACCAAAAATGCATTGTTGTATACATTGTTTTTATAATTGTAAATTGAGTCGATCGAAAACTAATTCAATCAAAACCGCATTTAGCTGGATCTAATATTAGATTAGGTTTTGAAAAGGAGTAAAAAAATCATATCAAACACGTGTAATTTTAATCTTTGAATCCAATGACTAATTTTTATGTTAAATTTTGTTGGATCATGAGAGAAGTATGTGGATCATCCACATTATGTCAAGAGCAATCACACAAATGAGTCCTCATTTTTATCCATTTTTATTCAAAATTTTTAGACATTGAATTTATGAGTCTTCATTTATATATTGTTCAACCTCACATTTTCAAACAATATGTAATTTCAAAATCACCTCACATTTGTCACAACAACTTTGATCCAAACTACATCGCAAATCCTCAACCTTAAACCAAACCTGATATGTTAATTTGGAACAAAGTGAGTAATAGTTAAAAAGGTTTAACGACAAATTAATGAGAAATCAAATGACGTGTGTATGAATGTATTTGCCCTAAAATTACCCGGTTCTTTAATAGCGACTGGAGGTACCACTCTAAGTAGCAGTGTTTAATGTAATCTAATTTGACCTATTCGTTACAATAGATTCTCATTGCATTTTCCAAAGAGTTGCTGAGTTAAAATAATCCTTATATGATGTGTTTGATGGAATCAATTATCTATTTTATGATGTGAGAGAGGCACGTCAAGAATTGTCAAGTGTACTTTGAAAGTTACATTTTAAAGAAATTTCAAAATTAGATGCCCTATAATTCTCAGATCAACTAGCTAGAATGGTCCACCCACTTATTAAAGCTTTGTTGAGGTGCTTATTTACTTGCTCAAGTCTTCGAAAATATCCATACAGTTTTTAAATAATGTCTATTTGTTTCCAATTTTATGGGTGTATATTTTCAATTTGAAGGATGAGAATATGTCTTATTATGTGTTTGGATTGGCGTTGAAATTTTCAAAACCACGTCAGAATATCACGTTTGCAGTGAAGCCAAAAATGCTAGCTTCACAAAACCACGTTGAATCCTGCCTCGGGAAGTGGAAATCTTGCCTCCACCGCTGATCCAAACAGAGACTAAATAATCTCGTTACTGTTGAGGAAGAGTGACTAGATTGGAAGAGTTACTGTGGCTAGCTTCTTTAAAAAATGGTATAAGGCAATGACAGTCGAAGGTTGAATAAGGGTTAGGATAACTCCGCATTTAGTCTTTGTGTTCTTAATGGCGAGATTGTTGCTTCCATATGCACTTCCTTTTTCACATATTAATTATGGCGTGTTGTTTTGGCGAGTTTATTTTCAACTTCGCCCTTGGTGAGCTTGTCCGCATCATGTCTATGATTCATCATAATAATACTTCCACACTTCTAAAGTAAATAAATAAAGGAGTCTTAATCACTCAATCGTATTTAATGAGAACTAATTACTCGTTGTCTTCTCTTATTAACTCGCCCATATTTTCTCCTCCCCTTCTTATTCTTTTCATTCTCTTACTAGATTTGAAATAACCTTCTTATTTGATTATCTTGTGCTTTTAATCCTTTTCTTTCTTCTATTAGATTGAAACTAAGTTTTCCTACTACTTCTCTTAAATCGAAATTCGCTACTTCCTTATTAGATTTAAACTAACTTGCCCATTTCGTTCTTTTATTTTATACTCCTCCTTTTTCTCCTACTAACTTGAATTTTAATTTGCTTGGTATTTTATTTTTTATGTCTTTACTTCCTCCTATGCAGTTGAAACTAAGTCTTCTGCTCAATTTTATTCTTCTACATGGGTCTGGTGCTATTAATTCATTATTTATGTTTTTACTAAATAGTTAGTTCAGTTTGCAAAGTAAATGGTACATGAAAGGGGTTTCCAGGAAAGAGAGGTGGGTCACTTAGACCTCTTCAATTCCAAGACTTTCCTCGCCAGAATCCCTCATATGTGACCTTTTAACAATAATACACTTTACTTCTACCACGGGGTACCTAGAGTTGTCTTTCTTTTATTAACTTGGTCCTACCTCTTGTGTTTTACTCATCTTGCTTTATTTATTAAATTGTAACTAAATCACATAGCGAGAATTAATAGCAAGTGAAACAAATTAAGTTAAATCTAATTGTCCATAAGACTGATTATCTGCAAATTATGTATATGCACCGAAAAATAATTGCAAAATAAACAAAATTGATAAGAGCCTTCGAAAAAGCATGAAGACTTAAGTTGGCAAGTAATGTTTTACATATCAACTCTACACATAAAAATATAGCGAAGATACATTTTTATACTTAAACTATGAACCTGGCCCAAAGGCGGATCTTAGTATTTTAGTAAATTTTAATAAAATATTATACATGTTCTCCAATTTGAATTATTATAAAATTTATTTTATAATAAAAATAGTAAAGGTTTGGCCCTTTGACAAGCTTCATATTAGACATACGCGCGCACACACAAATATATATATATATATATATATATATATATATATATATAAAATTATTTAATTTTTTAGGTCAATTTAATATGAACATTTACAAAATTTTCTAAATATGAACCTTAATATTTTTCGCAAAAATATAATTTAGAAATAATAAAAGGGAAATAAACACAATATTTTACTAACATATTTTGAAAAAACCAGTTTATAAAAGAAAATCTAATAGCAAGTCCACCTTTGAACCGTATTCATATTAGACACTTCATATCTTTTTTACCAAATTATAATATTTTTTTATATATAAAATTGATAAATTTCTTTAAAAATTAAATTGATTCATTTCATTGACAAAAGAAAATTGCCTCTAAACTTTTTTTTATATAAAAAAATGGATGAATTACTAACCATTATAATTGTTAAAAGGATGGATTTGATTAATTCATTAACAATTTATTATATGATAGGATTAGACGAATTGTAGATAATTTGATGCAATTGTCATTTTTTTTAAGGATGCAATTGTCATATCTAATATGTAGAAGAAATGCATATGAATTTAATTTTGACAAAAAATACACATGAATTTGAATGCTTTCCTATCTAAGATTATATTGAAATTATATTATTTGCATGTCGTAAGCACAAGAGTAATTGAAGAAATTTTATTATTCATCAATACGTTTATAAAGAATGTCCCATGGTCACCCTTTTTTTTAAGGACCCTTTTATTATTATATTTCACCTTTTACAAAATGTAGTCAAAATTTAGTTACAAAAAAAAAATGTAGTCAAAATTGTGAACATAATTAAGTGCAACCCGACCATCTTTCAAGGAAGAATTTTGTATGTCTAATCTTTAAACCAAAATGTCTGTCATATTATGGTAATTTCATTTCCATGTATATATGTATATATATTGGCTGTGAGAAAACAAAGATAGGGACAAAACAGCATAAGAAATTAAAGTTTTCTTTTTCTCTCTAGGGAAGGGAAATAAAATGGTAGTAAAAAGAAAGGGGGAAATTAATAGAGGCATACCCAGTCAATGAGAAAGGAACTGTCATTCAAAGTTTCAACCTATAGTGTGAAGAAAACAGAATCATGTTCTTTACCCCAATTTTTACCTTTCATACTTTTTCCTGTCGCCATCTCAAACTACTGTACATCCCTTGTTTTTCTATTTTCATAAAAAGCCCTAGCAAGTAGCAACAGCATCCATTTCTCTGTCTATTCACCAACATAATAAAGGAATATTAATATTGCCATTAATATAAGTGATGAAAGTCTGAGTGCACCACCCTTTTAAGGCAAAAAATAAATAAAAGTTAAATCCTAAAAGAAACACATAATTCAAAAGAGAAATGAATGAATTTGAACAAACTTTCTATTTCATATTTATAATTCTCTTTTCTATTTTCTTTCTATTTTTTTACCAATAAGAAGATAGAAAAATAAAATTGTCTAAGGAATTATCATCAAATGATTGTATAAGTATCATTATTCAAAATCCATTTTCTTATTCCGTATCTACTTAATTTGACAACTTTTTAGTTGTCCAGAAGTCAATATTTATTCGATACAAGTACCATTTAAACAAACCATTTCATATTTTTTTCTCTAATGTCAATCCTAGTTTTTTAGTGAGAGCAACTATATTTTTTCTCTAAGTTCTATTTCTCTTTTGTTCATCGAAAATGGGTAGTTTTAAGTCATTTTTTTATATCTAAAATCACTAAACTACATCTCTTTTTTCTCTTTCTTTCAATCAACATAGGTGATTCCATATATATCAAGTTTTTTCTTGTGTTTTTTGTGATTTCAGCGTCTGGTTGTGGCGTTGTGTTGTTAGTCGTCTTGTACGACATTGTTTGATTTCGCTTCTTGTTGCGGTGTTCGTTTGGTTCCTATTGAAAGATCGACTTCAGTCAATTATAAATTCAATCAATGATTTGGATGTCAACGTTGAAAATTTGGAAGCATAGATATTCTGTGTGACTATGATTTTATCATATTATTTGTAGCTATTTTGTCGTTGTATATTATTAACTTGGGTGTTGTGAGTTTGTTCGCTTATTCATCATTTACATTTTTAATAATGTTGAACATGTTATTGTATCTGATGTATACCGATTCGAATAAATGAATATCATTTTGTTTTTATAAAAAAATATACCATTTAGTTTTTTTTTTCTTTCTCATCAAATCACATCAATAATTATAAATGATATATTTTTATATGATGTTGAAAATGATTGTTAATTTTTAGTTGTTCAAATAATATCACTCTCTTCTTCTGGTATTGCTCAACAAATCCGACTCGCTTGTAGATGAAATTTCCTACACTCACGCATTCAAGAAAACAATGATCGTTCAATCAAAATCAAACACCCATGCTCCAAAACTCAATATTTTGAATTACAAAATTAAAACGGGTCTTGTTAACGAGTGCCCCCGAGGCACTCTTTGCATGCTAAATTAAGTAATTATTCTTTTAAAATGTCAAAATTTTCAATTTCCAATGCATTGATTACATAAACTTCCATAAAAATTTACCATTTAAAGTTCTTAATCAATGCTCCAGAGACACTAGTTAACATTTCCCAATTAAAATATACATTTTATAATCAATTGATATTAACTAGATGATCGTCAATGTCTCGAAAGCAAAGTTCTCAATCACCTTGATATAGGAAATCCAATTTCATTGTTAAAAAAAATAAAAAAATACAAGAGTAATACTCCTTAAATACAACTTGGTAAAATTCTCTTTCAACATTTTTTATCCTCAAAATACCAATTAAAGTAATAATATTTATACAGCCATTTTTAAAATAACTTTTGAGACACAATGTAATTATATGAGAGTTTTGTCACAAATAAACGTACAATTATAATTTCTCCAACAACAAATAGTAAAGAGGAAAAGTGGAAAAGTTCAGTCACCCCTCCCATCAATCTCATCACATATCCTCATTTAACATAAAAAATCTTCTTGCTTCACCACTTGAAGAGGTCCATACCATATACCATCTATCTCTTCAATTTCTCTCTCTGCACAAAAAAACAAACAAGTCTGTAATATCAGTAATATCAATCAACCTAATCAGAGTTTGTTTCCTTTTCATTTTCTTTCAAGGTAGTTTTTTTTCTAAAAATGAAAAGACATTAAAAAATATTATTATTATTTTTGTTATCAGAGAACAACATCTACTGTTTCCCAAATTATTAGTACATCAAACTTTCATCTTCTCAGTTATAAATTATAATCTCCATCCTATATTCTCACTCCCTCACTCACTCACTCTGGTCACTGTCTTTAGGAACCCTAGAACAATTTTTTTCTCTTTTCAAAACAACACTGGATCTGAAAATTAAGCTAAAAAAGGATTCAAACCATGGATTCAATTCAAGATTTTATGGATTCATGTAACTCTGACAACAGTTGCAGCCTCACCAACAGCACCATAACTACCAACAGCAGCAACAACACCATCAGCAACACCATAGTTGGTAGCTCTTCACCTTCTGGCTCTACCACCACAAGCAGCCGCTATGAAAACCAGAAACGCCGTGACTGGAACACTTTTGGCCAGTACCTCAAGAATCACCGTCCTCCTCTTTCCCTCTCCAGATGTAGCGGTGCTCATGTGCTTGAATTTCTCCGGTACATACCAACAACAAAAAATATGAAATGAGTTTCTAATTCAGTCATTTTTTTTTATAAACAAGTTTTGGTGAATCAATATTTTGGTGGAAGAGAAATATTTAGTAGTAGAGATTGAATCCTGAAACCTGGAACATCTCTTGTTCTTTGATAAGAAAATTAGTGTAGAATTTCTTTTTTCTAACTAATTATTAGGGTATGATATCTTTCTTCATTTGTAATTCTTCTACATGCCAATTTTTTTGATATTTTTTTTAAATGATCCTTTAATTTCTAACAAGTACATATTCATTCAACAAATGGGACGTACAAAAGATCGATCTAGGGTTCAATGATTTATGAAACCTAATCTTGTAACATTTTTTGGTTGAATTGTTAATATTGTGATTGTGATGTAGGTACTTGGACCAATTTGGCAAGACAAAAGTGCACACACCAATTTGTCCATTCTATGGACACCCAAACCCTCCAGCACCATGTCCATGCCCATTAAGACAAGCTTGGGGTAGTCTTGATGCACTGATAGGTCGTTTAAGGGCAGCTTTTGAGGAAAATGGAGGGAAGCCAGAAACAAATCCATTTGGTGCTAGAGCTGTTAGACTTTACCTTCGTGAGGTTCGTGATCTTCAATCCAAAGCAAGAGGTATTAGTTATGAGAAGAAGAAAAGGAAACGTCCACCACAACAACAACCACAACAGCTTCAGCTTCAGCAACAACAACCAATGCAATTGCAATTGCCTCTTCATCTTCATCATCATCATCAACATCAGCTTCCACCTCCAGGTGCAACTCAATAAAATGGCTATTCTCATATTCCATGGAAAAAACTATCTTTATTTATCTCAAGTCATGAATATTAATTAATTGTCTAATTAATTTTAAGTACTAGTAGTAGCTAGTAGGTTTAGGTTTTATTTATTTGTCAGTTAAATTTTGTGAAAGATTTCTGGTTGTCATTAATTTGTTGTATTGTATGTATGTATTCTGCTTGGTGTAGCAGAAATTAAATATAAGATTATGAATCATCATGTTTTATAATGACAACAGTTAATTAATGGTACTTGTAGTAATCTGTTAGTTGAAGTAGCAGAAAAGTGGTGGTGGTAGAATTGATGTACATGGAGAAGGACATGATATCCCACCGATGAAACAAAAGCTACTCATCATAATTATATATTCATGATTCTTTTTTTTATTTATTCATAATTACATGTATGTATGCTCTTCATCTTCTTTGTTTTTTTTTTATGGTTAAAAATTTTCGGAGAATAAATGAGATGTTTGAGATTCGTACAGAAATCTTTTAGAAACTATGTTCTTCCTCTTCTATCATATGTTTTTTTTATTTAATTATAAGCAAATATTTATAGGAAATCTAACCAACAGCTTATAACTCCTTCAATATCTCTCTCTCTCTTTTTTTTGAAATATCTCCTTCAATATCTCTTATTAGGTGACCAACTGAATTATCTATAATATGCAGATTATTATATTATGTGACTCTAAATTGATAATTATTGTCGGGTGCATCTAATATGGATTTTTAAAAATACTTTAAGATGGACTCTTATCATTTTTAATAAATTTTAATCAAATATGGAGTTATCTAATATGAACCAAGTCAAGCAATAAATCTTTTTATTTTTTGTAAGTTTTAATAAAATATTTTTTCTTCATTTTTTAGTATTTTTTTTTACCAAAAAGAGTAGAGGTCCGCTATTTAATTATTTTTTAGAGATTCATTTTTTTTGAGGGAATTTTTTATAGATTCGTATTAGACATAGCCATAAAATATTAGTCGTTTGGTTTGGTTTTTTTTTTTTTTTTACCATTATAAGTTTTATTACTTTAATAAAATGGTAATGGTTCATCATTAAACCTTTTGAATGAGGTCCATATTAGACAAATATCCATTTTTATCTTCATTTTGGGTTCCATTTTTATTTCCTTCACTTGAATTCCTCAATTTTAATTACTAGCAAATTCATTGACCTATCTTGAGTAATTGTTTGAACTTAATTTGAAGGTATAGCTGGGTAGCCAATTCCGTACAACTTCATGTCAATCATATTATTTTTTTGAAAGAATGTCAATCATATTATTGTTTGCATCTTTTATATACTATGCTATTTTCTCGCTTCATCTTTTTCGTTGTAAGTTGCTAATTTTATCTAGTACTTTACAAATAAAATAAAAAACTATAGTACTTTACATATTGTCTCCTTCAAATGTGATAGGGGTCCTTTTATTAAAGAATGATAGGGCCCTTTAAGCTTAATCAGAAGACATGAGACGAGTTTCTTTTGGTTTCTTTCTCCCATCAATTGAAGAGTTACTGCTGACCGTTTACCTTTGGTCAATTTGATTGATGATATGATACTATATACTGCTTCATATGTTTTGCAGTAGTGCTGTCACTTCACTTGAAGAGAAATGACGAAATAAAGGAAAAACTAATGGCAGACAATGTAATTAATAATTCCTGTCACTAAAGTTTATTTTTATTTACTTACACATTTATATTAGCTATATACATATATACTTGCCAATATATACGTATACACCGATCCTAGCTAATTCATCTCCTTGGTTTACCAAGACTTCCAAGTAATAGTTATAACATTAATTATCGTTTTCAATTCAGTTAGGTTATGCCATCCATATTATAGACATTTCAAATCTCACTCTACCTACTAGTGAATGTCCATTGAATGAATGGTATGCTAACTCCGTCTCTACATAGACATATAATTCATTTGACTAAATTAAGTTGAATAAAGAAAGTTGATTTGTCATTAAAAAAAAGAAATTTGATTTGTATTATTATAAGTTTGTTAATAATTGATATTTATTTAAATTTAGGTTTAATTATAATTTTGAACCCCTTAATTATACCTTTAGACCATTTTTTATAGGTCTATATTGGACACACCTTTTTTTTTTTTTTGAAGATATATTGGACATGGATCTCCCCTTACAGTACATGAGAGATCCTCATGTCATAGAAAATGATCTTAAACAATTCATCGAGCGGACAAAAACCCGTCTAAAAAAATATATAGTTTTGGTCATCGATCTCCCCTTCCCTAGTTTTGGGTTTTGTGATTAATTTAGGTTCAGAATGAAGAATTTTAATTTCCGCAATCCCTAAGTTTTATGAAGAGACGCCTATTGTAACTCTATTTGACTAACTAGAAGGAAATTCACAATAGGGCACACGATAGATGCTAGCTAGGGATTAGCGAACCTTCTTTATTTTCCTTTTGAGTGATTCTAGTGGGGTATGTATGTGACCACTTTGAGACATAGAGGATCTATTCCTTCCTCTAATCATTTTAGGTATATTAATTGATTATTGGGTAAGTTTAGAGTACCTTTTTTTAACAAATGTTAACCAAGAAGGATCACTTTAAAATACAAAGCACTATACGGCTAATGCTTTATGAGAATTTATAGAATATGATTTTATTGTTGTTCCTAGAATATGAGAATTTCCTAGACAACGATGCCTAAAATTTGATAACTTGCAAGTTTATGATTTTATCGTTGTTCCTAATAAAAATATCAACCCATAGGGACTTATATTTTAAAATATGCAATTTATAGAATATGTCTTCAAATTATTGAAGTTCATCACAACAATGAACGATCTAAACTTGAATCATTTCTAATGTTATGAGAATTCAAAACTTAAAGGTGAGGTAACTCTAAAGTAACATGTGTAATCTTTAAAGGTACAAATACGCGTCTTACCAACCCAGCCTCATATTCTCATAGTAACATATGTAGTCAAGAGCCCTTAAGTCCCATTACCTATATCATCCAATGATATTTATATTATTCTCATGTTCTAAAACACTTGTCTATAATCTTATAAGTCCAACAACATCCTTCGTCATATAACAAAAGTTGTTGCCTAGATTTTTTTTAAAAAACAACAAAATTGGAATGGGATTTGAAATCCCATAACAAAAGAAAAAGAAAGAGATTATGGAAAATTCATCCTTATATTGCTTTCCATAATTTCTAAGTCAGAAGAAATATTTATTAACTCATCATAGTTACGTGCTTAGCTAATAAAATAAAGGAAGAAGAAGAAGTGAAAAAGAAGAAATCTTTATTGAAATGCAAAGATGAAGTACTAGAGTTTTTGCTAAAGTTTACAACGGTGAAGTGGTGCCTAATGTCAGGCATTGAATTCATCAGATTTTCGGTAGTAATAAGGCTTAAGTGTGACAATTATACACTTTGTGATTTTCCATCTTCCTCTGAGTAATGATGACTTTTTTTTTATTTTTTTTTATGAAGAGATTTGGAATTAGGTGAAAGAAAGAGCGAACACGCTGCCCCCTCCCTATCCTCCTCATCCTTCAATGTAGTGACGGCATGGCCGTATCTGAGACAGAGCGACCGCTCTAGGCCCCAAAAAATAAGTACGAAATTTAGGTCCCAATTTTTCTTTCATGGGTCTATTAGGCCCTTAAAAAATTGCTTAGTTCTTTGTATCAAGTTTGATATTTATATATATTTATTAGTTAGGACCCAAATTGAAGGTTTGCCGTAGGCGGGCTACCAAAATCTCAGAAACAGCCCTGAGTGACGGTCGTGGGTGGTGGGACGGTTGGCAGTAGCCTCCGACATCACCTCTTTTCCTGAATATGCTGGATGATTCATTGATGGCCTGGTCGCAGGCGGTCTCTGGTGGGTTGAAGATTGAGACTTTGTTACATAGTTTCGATTTGGGTTCCTTGTTGTTTGGCGATTCCACAATGGCTGATTTCGCGCATGATGTTGTCATCCTGTTGATTGATATTATGGTTGTTGTCGTCGTCGATGGCTACAACGGTGTTCGTTTTGCTCACCGGAGCTCTCTAAAACCCTCTCGGGTAGGATCCATTAGATTTGGGTAACACTTTAGATCCACTTTTTCCTCTGGCCCGTCCTCCTCGGTCTCGCTGCATGTTGGTCGACTCAAGGAGGTCTCGGTCATAATTGTGGAGTAGACGTGTCAGAGTAGACATTTTTCTCTCAGGCGGTCAAGCTTCAGCTCGGATTCCCAAACTACCGTCGTCGTCATCCTCAAGGTTGTCATCATTCTTCAAGGTCTGATAAGGAATGAACTGTTGTGTTGATCCAGATGTTTCTGGATGGTGGTTACGATTCTGGTCTAAAGCTTCCAGTATTCCTCCTGCGTCAGAAGGAGGGTCTTATTTGGTATTTGCTTTGGGGCTCGAAAGAGTGTTTAACTTGTTATGCTTTGCAGGGAGAGTATGGTACATGGATCTGCTCCGTGTTGACAGTTGATTCATTCACCGTTCTAGACCTCTACTTAAGAAGCTGTTTTGATCCATTTGTGTTGTTTTTAATTTTCATATTACCTGTTTAGGTAGACCTACATAATATGGACGTTTATCACGTTTAGGAATACGATATGAACAAATCACGTGGTTTAGATATTTTAACAGAGAAACAAGAAAGAGCAAAGCAAGAAGATAAGTTTTCTTATTTAAAGATTTTAGGAAAATTTAAGGAACAAATTATCCTCGCATATTTTTGTTGCAGGGCCCTAAATATCAGTTATGTTAGTTTTAAATACACATGACAAATGGATTGCCACATTAGCTATATTGCAGTTCAACAACGCTAAAAAAAATTGATTGTATGAAAACACATGACAAGTGGATTACCACATCAGTTATGGTACTAAGTATTGGTTATGTTAGTTTTAAATATGTTGAAACAAACTGGCTTTTAAAACAATGCCTCTGAAGTTTTGATGATAACAAAGTATTGAACAACAATTGGATATGCTAATATGTGTTATAGTGTACAAGATTATATATTAAAATTTACTTAGTTTTGAACATGTATGAGAGCATACGAAGCATAGGTTACTGAAGGTCCAACTCTGGAGCACCAGCATATGAGTCACCCAGACTCTGAAAGCATCAGACTCTGGAGGCTCAGAAGACATGTCAACTTTGTCTTCTTCTGATGAAAGGTCGTTTTCAGCTTTTGACCAAGTATAATTTGTCTTCTTCTGAATCACGTGTTAAGTCAAAATTCAAGGACAAAGGATTGAAATGGATAATTCCAATTGCAACAAAGGAATTTCAAATGTCTTTTCAACGACAATAACCAAATCAAAGAACATTCCAACTTCTATGATCAAACTTCTCAAATAGACTCTAAATTATACGATGACACCTCTCCAATGTCTCTTATATCCTTCCATATATAAGGAGATGGAGACTTGAAGAAATTAACAAAACTCTACACATTTTGAAAGTGTCGTTACTCTGTTAAAATCAAAAGCGTGTTTGAACTTATAATTTCTTACAAAATCATTATCTTAAAAATCTTTAAGCCTCAGAGTATATTATGTTTTGTAATTGTTTACATCTCTGATTGCATAACAAGTGTAAAACCAAATATTCTTTTAGTTGATTAAGTTAGATTGTGAGAAGTCTTTTTTAGTTGTGATTGAGTATTAGAAGTCTCTTGTTTGTGTGCTTGAGCATTGAAATTCTATTGCTCATGTACTTAAGCATCTGTAATTTTTTTTAATTATAGTGAAAATCTCTTGGAAGTATAAGGAGACGGAACTATTCTCAGTTTGTAAGAGGAACCAGTATAATTGATTTATGTCTCATTCTCTTTCTCTCTCTTTGTTTGATTTTTTTTCCGTTACATTTAGCAAAACACTTAGAAAAAAATTAAAAAAATCAACATAAAACAACCACGTTTTTGTGTTTTTTCTCACCTTCAAAATACACATGACATGACATGTGGATTACCACATTAGCTATGTTGCAGTTTAATTAACAACACTAAAAAAAAAAGATCGATTGTAAAAAAAATATTGACAGAATGATTGAAATGTTGTGCATTTCTCATTGATAAATCCACTTACATATTTTTTGTGATGGATCAAAATGATTTTATCCGATCCATCTATTTTGACACCTTTAAGAAAACTAATAAAAACTAAAGTATTAGTTAATTTAATCTTTAGATTGAATGAAACCTATATTTAAATCAAACTGCATGCAACAGTCTGTTATTAGCTGTCCCTGTTAGGTCACATAAGCCATTTTCAGTTGGTTAATTTACCTCTCCCTCTCTTTTTTCTTTCTAATTCCAATTGCTATAATTGACTTTGCAAAGTTAAAAAAAGGAAATTAAAATTTGTTTATCTTAGTTCCTCACTGGCATCTATAACCAGTGTTGTGTAGTCTTGCGCCTAAGTTAGAGACTTAGAGGAGAGACACACAAACCCATTCTTTGATACACTAGTTGTGGTGTTGGAAAAAACTTGATCAAAAATATTTAGACACTATTCAAACACACTCACACATTTGAGAAAAGTTAGAGAGAAAAAAGAATAAAATGACATGTGTTTCTAAAATAATTAAAAGATGAGAAATGCTAGTAAGTGTTTAAAGGACATTCCTTAAGAATTTTAAATAGTAAATTTTAATAAAAAAAAAAATTGTGCATTTAATACATCAAAAATTGAAATATTAATTTTTTTCAATAAATAGTTTTTTAATTAAATATCCTTAAAAAGTGTCTTTAGAACACTCGTTACCAGAAACTTTAAAAGATGAGAAATGCTAACTTATGTTCTTGGAACATAAGTTAAAAAATCAAATATAAAAGTTTTTTATAGAAAATTGTGCATTCAATGTTTTAAAAATTATTTTTTCAATATAAAATTTATTTTTAAATTCTATTTTAAGTTTCTTAACTAACGCCCTTAGAACACAAGTTAACATGGCCTCTAAAAGATTAATATTTTTGGGTGTACGCCCAAATTGTATGTTTAAGTCTTGTTTGTGATCATGCAAGAAATCTTGAGTGGTGTTAGTGTACTATACTACGTCTACGAGGGAACAGATCGGGCAATTGAAGCCAAAAGAATCAGTAAAGCTGAACAAAATTTACCTTCCCCATAACTGCTTGATTTAAGCCTAGTGACTGCAATTTCTGATTAATAGAAGAAGAAATAGGTTTCTCCAATCCATGGGACTAGCCACTGCACGCTGGTGTTCTCTCTTCTGACTACTCAACTCAAATTTCCACGTTATCAACAGTAGCCATATTTTGCTGATCCAATTGCAGAAATCACCACACAATTATTGTACTGCAGAATTCAACTCTTTATTATCTCTGAACTCAAGAAAGAAAACCCGTTCCAATAACCTAACAAGAGGTGAACAGTAACACTTTACTCTGTACACCTTGGACAAATGCATGTTAGTTTGTGTTTACAGTTGCTTAATGTTTGGTTATCCAATGCCAAAAATTTATTTTAAATGAACTGACTTTGTAAAATTAGTAAACAAATGTAAATTAATCCTCTCCTTAAAAAAAATTAAATTAATTCTCCTTAAAAATTGTTTCACCATATATGTACTGAGGTGTTTTTTTGTTCACTAAGGACAATAATTAACCTAGACAAACTATCGTTTTGATCTTTGAAAGTGTAACTCGTTGTCATATTGATCTTTGAATGTATCGAAATTACAAACCTATCTGCAAATATATTTTTATTAGGCTTTTTGGTATTTGAATTTGTTTTTAATCAATTTAATTCTGGAATGTGTTTTTTATTGATCAATTTAGTCCATAAAATTACTAATAAAAAAGGTACTAGAATGTGTTTGCAATTTCGATACATTAGAGATTTTAGTGACAACATCTCACACATTCAGAGACTAAAATAACTGTTTATTTATAAGTAAAATGTTTCACAAGTTGACAAAGATAAGCCAATTGGCATAATTAATTATAATATTTTACATCTCAAAAAGCAAGAAAGGTAAAATATTAAAACACTACAATAAAATATTATTATCATCATTAAAATGACCAATATGTTTTCTGTTAGATCCTTTTTTAAAGTCTTTTACATACATCAATAAGTGTTGAGTATGGTTTGTATTTTTGTAAAAGTGAGTTGAATAATATATTTTAAGTTGCAAATCAATTATATATCGTAAAAACTTCCAAACTCTAACTTTAAATTAAAATGAATTCTAGATGTAAAATCAATTACACTAAAGATCCCTCAAACATGTAAAAATAAATATTAGCCATCTAAAATTTTCTCATCCAAAAGTAAAACCAAAGATAAAGCAAGTGCCAAATAATTAAAATGCCTTACTGCATATTTCTCCTCTTTTTTTTTTAATTTTCTTTATTATAATAATGTATGTCACACAAGAAATGTGAACGTAGACTAAGAGTGCATAATATATCTCAATAGTGTTGAAATAGGTATAGTTACTTAATTCCACCATTGATGGAAAAGGAATTCACCCTGATAAATTCATATCCTTATCCTTATTTAGTACATTTTACTAGAGGGCACAGACAAACAAAAAAGGTTAATATAATATGTGTATGTCTTTTCATATCTGAATGTGATCTCAATCACAACCAGTAGTCCAGTATTATTTATAAGCATATAGTTTAAAGCATGTTCTACAAAACCCTACCCCATAAGGAAATCCGTACAGACATAGGTAACTATTTCTGTTCCCTTACCCAAGACTTCCATTTCTTCTTATCTTTTTCAACAAAAGTTGTTCTTTTTTTTTTACTGATTCAATAAAAATTGTTCTGTTCTATTTATTTGTCATTTGCATATAATTATTACATAAATACACAGCATTTATTTACATTTACATTTGGTACAGATATACATTAGCTATTCAATTTCTTAAATTATTGGATGGGATCTGATTTACATGATCCACCAATTATACATCAACTTGAACTAAGTTTAACCATAGAGTTCTCTAGTCCTATAGAATGAAATGAAGAAAATCTCTTGTTGTTCAAGAGTCTTGTCATATTATCCTTCAAAAAAAACAAAGAGTCTTATCATTCTAATACTATTGAAATAGTAATTACTAATATATAGTGAGCAACATAAGCCACAGGTGTGCACGTGGGATATTCACACACAAAAAAGTGTGCATGTGGGCTTTGCATGTTTGTGGGGTCATAAGTGCAACTCCTCTTTATTTACGTTTGGCTGAACTGCTCTGTTGATTATTTCATTGACTAAATTGATATTCATATTTTTTAAAATAATATTATTTCAACCCAACAAGAGTATCACATTATTTTGTCAAAAAAAAAAGAGAGAATCACATTATTGGTTCTTAAGTATCACATTTCTCATAATTATATTTCAACCCAAATTTTTGAGTCACAAGAAGAGTACGGGGATTACAACATTGGCCTTTTAGCAACTACATGGAATTTGAACACCACGTTCTTAACTCAGCCCTCAAGTATATGGTTCATATAACTCATATCACGCTCAACATTCATTTTAATATTTAATGTAATATTTTCTCACACTTGACATGTTAACAACCTTCCACTCAAGTGTGAATTCATCCAATCAATTGAGGAGGACGGTGGGGTTTAGTATAGGAAAAGGGAGTTGTTTCCCACCATGGGAAAGTCATTCTTAACCATTAAATTAAAGAGGTGTATAGATTTTATGATGGACTGTCAACACTATATATTTTCCCCACATCATCTTCAACCTTAAGAATGTAAATCTGCAGCTATAGATTTCTTATCTTCGTTTTTCTTCTTCTTCGTGAACATGAAATTTAAAAAATAAAATACAAGGAATTGAAGCTCTTTTGCAAAAATTCCAAAAATAAAATACATCAAGTTCGTGAACAGTGAATATTGTGTAACCTAAATACAAAATCTAACTCATTTGCAAATTTAAAATTAAGTAGATTTAGAAGGAAAGTGTCTTTGGTTAGTGTTGTATTTGGATTTGGTTGCTGAAAGTCTTAAACTAGAATGGTAATATGCATAAAATGGATAATGGAAAGTGTGTTCGTTATCCACCTGAGCAGATTGAAGCTTTTGAAAGGCTTTATCATGAATGTCCTAAACCAATTTCTAAGAGTTTAGTGATTGTTTTGAGTCAGTACCATTTGAATCACTATCCATGGAGGTTGAAGGATGATGAGGGGTGTGCTAAAGTAACAGCAATTCCGCAATTTCAGTCATTCACTATTTTTAGAGTCATTTTAGTTAAGTTTTTAGTCTATTATTATTATTTTAGTATTTAATTTAGAGTCGTTTTAGATTAATTATCGTTTTTTAATTTATTGAGTCAAATAGTATATTTGGTATTATTATTATTATTAATGTGAATTGTCACATGAATAAAAAG
>Ga0315914_1005365_pt1 | contig 18677 bp, 14 predicted proteins | sample MpolenodulesMG_FD_203920 | JGI IMG/M metagenome (GOLD analysis project Ga0315914, IMG submission 203920) | Medicago polymorpha root nodule microbial communities from Los Angeles, California, United States - elongated nodules | ecosystem: Host-associated > Plants > Roots > Nodule | place: USA... | reverse complement strand
ACCCTTTGTTCCAACAATCTCCCCCTTTTTGATAATGACAAACACAAGTATTAAAAGTATCAATTGTTGTTAACTTAATTAACAAGTTGACTTTGGGGTTCTGAGGTTTGTAAGCTCAGAGTCTGAGATTTGTAAGCTCTGACCCCCCCTGAGTTTGATAGTCTTTAAGGTGAGGTTTGTAAGCTCCCCCTAAGTCCTATCCAGGTTAATTAAATTCATTTTAAGCATAAAAAAACTTGAGATACTAAAAGATTCTCCTAAAATGATATTGTTATAAATTTTCATTTTAACTTGGGCTCAGAGTCTTAATCAAATACTTTCTACTACTCCCCCTTTTGTCATTAACAAAAAATTATAATAGTAAAAAAGGAAAGTAAAGAAAAACATAGATAAACATGAATGACTCTAAATAAAAAATTTATATATATATATATATATATATATATATATATATATATATAAATGAAGAAAGTACAAAGATTAAAAATAAACTCAACAAAAATACAGAAGCAAATAAAAAAAATGGGTGTGCTTCTAAGGTTTAGGTTGTTGGTTCATCAACTGAGCTATCAAGTCTTCTTTGCTTTTCAGAGCTGCTTCAAGTTCCAGCTGTTTCTGAAGTAGGAGATCTTCTCTTGCCTTAACTTCTTCTTGCTGTTTCACAATCTTGATGCAGATCCTTGCCTTTATCTACAAGACAGAGTTCATCAAGGTCCAAAGCATTGACCAGTAGTGCAAAGTCTTGACTTCATGTCCAGAGCATTGAGGCAGTACTTCACTTTTATACTTAAAATTTCTTGCAAACTTGACCACACATTAGACAACCCTAATTGTTCTCAAACATGTTTCGCATATTGTCTTGTTATCTTTAAAAAATTGAAGGGCTTTGTTTTTTCCACCAATTTTGGTCTATCAATCTCCCCCTTTTTATTGGTGACAAACATCAACATTTTTATACAAAAGCATTTTGATGGACGAAATTGGCAGCTGTACCAAATTGTAACAAATAATAAAGTAGTAAGTTTATCGTTCTTCACAGGATTGTCGTTCAACTTAACAATTAGTAAAACTTATTCAAAAGAGTAATATTAAAAAGAGATGAATAGAGTTGCATGGTTTAATTTCTCTTTCCAATGCAAGATTAGGGTTGTGATTCAGATTTATAATGGTGATTATGGAATCCTTGAATCCCCCTCCGTCTTTGTTAGAAATTAACTTAGAAAACAATCAGTTATGTGGTGTCTACTCATGATTTAAGAAACTAAATTTAAGAACCATATTTAACCCTAACAATAACATGATGTGCGGCAAGATAACCTGGTTATAATTTAACCTAGTTATAATTACGACGTTACTGGAGGGAAGATATGGAAATTATGAAGTTTTTCATACTTAGAGTCATTAACTATAAATGATAAATAGGCAACGGGAAATGCCATGAACAAAGTAAATTTGGGATAGTCAGGCCTACTAATACCCTACAAATCAATTTTTAAGATTTTCGATACGGATCCTCGGTTGAAAAAACATTTAGAATAGGCAAGGACGAGTTAAATCGGACACAATATAAAAATCATACTTGAATATAAAATTTATTAATAGAATCCAACAAATAAGAAAGGGTTCATCTTATAACCCTAATCAAAGAGGTTTAGTTTCTCATGGCAACAAACGTAGTAACAAAATAATAGAAAAACATACCTTAAAGAGAACAAGAGGAGAAAGAAATCATGCCTTGAAACTCTGATGCTTGACCTTGCCTTGAACTGCTAGCTTTCTGAATGAATAATAATGTGTTCAAGGGTCTCTATTTATAAAAAATGATTACTTAGGGTTTAAGAGAAGAAAATTGGGCTTTTTGCACCGATCCAGCTTGAAAAATAAGCAAACTACCAAATCTGATCACAGTCGGGCACATGGGCGCTTGAGGCAATAGAAAATGCTGCCTCAGGTGCAGGGCCGCATGAACCGGGCGCATGGGCGCCTGTGGTAGCCTATCATGTGCGATTTCTTGCGTTTTGTTTTTTTTTATCTTTTTTCCATCTAAAAACTCCTAGGAACTTGAAATGATTTTTCTTCACTTTGTATTGTCTTCAAAAACATTCTAGGAACCATTGGTCTTCAATTTCATATCTTTGATCTTTCATGCGATGTCTTGATTTGTCGATTCACATGACTTCTCACTACAAAACAATCAAAACACATATGGAGTTGCATGATCTAGGATAAAAGTGAATTACAATGACTCAAGTGAAAACAATACAATATGTTCCTCAAACTATTGACAACTCCTCTAATTCTCATTTTATTTGTCTTCAGATGTAAACAAAATCAGTAAAAACATAAGCATTAATGTCATATGATGCTCTGTCATCACATTTTGATAAACAATTTCTCAATTTGGAAAAGGCTAAACTTTGAGTGAGGTTTGCAGGTCCCCCTAAGTTTAAGCTATAACTTTAAAGTGCAGAAAATTAATTCACAGAAATAACTGCATATTACCATCTACTTTTTTAACCAAAATATGTTGTTTGCGTTAACTCTAGATATTTACTTCAACGATAAAAATGTAAAGCTGAAATGTTACTCCTCATTTTTTCATCAACAAAAACTGATTTTATTAATGACATGAATTCAAAAACAAGTGCATTAAAGTAAAATGCAAAAAAAAAAAGTTAAAGAAAAAGACACAAGCATAGAAAATGCAAACATAAAAGATAAAATCCTAAGGTTGCTTACGAAGTAAGGTTTAGAAGAGTGGCATCATGTTGGACAGAGTAGTCTCAATCTGATCCGTCTTTTGATTGTTGACGACATATCTTCTTTTAGTTATCTTGAAGTCATCCAATCGAGTGTTGGCCTAGATTTGCAGTTCATTCCATCTTGAAATTGATCTTTCGACTTTAGGAGTTCTAGAAACAGATTTTCTTTGTAATGGACGCGGGTAGAAGAATTTCTAGATGCAAGTTGAAATATATCCGGCAAGCTTTGCAATCACACACACTATCAGAGCGTAATGGCACTGTATTAGGTAACTGAACAAGACATTAGAGGTTAGAGAATAAAGTGGATCTCCCGTTTTTTAAGAAAGATCGAGATGTACATACGAATATAAATGAAAGTGTAATTGAAACATGAGAAGTATATAATCGATTAAGGAAAGACATTAGAGAACATATCACCAATGAATCTTAATCCCAACACAACTTGTCAATTTATTGTTTCACCCCTCACTCATATTTTGTCAACGAACTACCAATTTTCTATTTAGTAGCACCACTTTTTTTTATTTTATTAAAGTAAACGAATAGTTCATTAACCAAGTCTCTGCACTGACGATTAATAATCTTTGATACTACAATTTACATTCATCAAATGACCGGTTGAAGTGGACTTGTGTCAATTGAACAATGCAAAAACTTTTGATTATTTAAAAGTTTTGTAGTTAGTTAGATTTAGCAAGAATTCAATTTTATTTTATTTTATTTTATTTTATTCTTTGATATTTTGTAAAAAATGTTGAGGAAAATCATAAAATCCTTTTTAAATTGATGTTTAAATGATGATAACAAACTTAGTTGAACATAGAGATCATAATGATTATGATATGTGTTGTTTTCTAACAAAGTTTCTTTTAGTGTTCTGATGGACAGTTTCAGCATATGTGATAAGTAAGATTGTCTTCACACGAATTGTCATTTCAACTTATCAACTAGCATTACTTATTAAAACAGAAAATTAAATAAATAAATAAATAAATAAAAGCAGTAAATTAAGGGGAAAGTTTGCAAGTTTTAGTTGATTGTGCAAAACAGTAGTGAGTTAATAACATGGTTTGATAATGTAACTCAAGATCAGGATCAAATTTAAAAATTCCACAAATATTATTCAATCTTTACCTCATAATGAGTTACATATTTAATACTCTCTACACTATTGATGATTCTTCATCGCATGATGATTATAAAATTTAACCTTCTCTGCATATGTGTGGCAGACAGAAGGAAACATGACAACTATTCAAGTTTTATTCTAGTAAAACAAAACGAGAGAAAGGGAACATAAATTACTGGTTCATTTCATATTCCATTATTGATAAAGTTAAAATAAAGGAAACATAAATTACTGGTTCATTTCATACTCCTTTATTGATAAAGTTAAGTAGAGTTGATCTTTGCAAAATCAAGAGTCTTTTTTCCTTTATGAGCATTCCCAAAGAAGTTGTCTATGTAATCCTGCCACAACACTTCTTTATATTCAGCCAATCCATCTTTCTTCACCAATTCTGGTAATGGGCCAATTCTCTCTGTAGGCATAGGACGAGTGAACAATGGAACTGATACTCTGGATTGAGTGGATGTTGTCATTACTCTATGTTCACAACTCTTATACTTCCCATTGCTTAGTATCTTAAATTAAAATATGAAAAGGGTATTAGTAATTTGTACTCCCTCCGGTCCTATTTATAAAAAAAAATTAACTTTTTAGATTCATTAAATAATTGATGTATTTAGTCGACAAAAAGACTGAATACATCAATTGTTTAATGAATCAAAAAAGTAAATTGTAGAGAGTGAATCTTAAGACAATATTGATGTTTATAGACTTGAAAGAGTATTCAAAAGGGTTAATAGCAGTTTTACCTCTCTAACTTTCCCAAAGTTGCGATTTAGGTCCCCTAAGAAGAAAAAAACTACAAAACCGAACCCTAAGTTTTGCACCTATGACAATTTTGGCCCCAAAGCCAATTTTGACTCGGTCTACGCTGACGTGGCACCCTAAGTGAGGTGTCACGTGTTATTTTATTTTATTTTTGGCCTTAGGGGCCAAAACTGCTACAGTTGCAAAACTTAGGGGGCAATTTTGTAGTTTTTTTTTCTTAGGGGCCTAAATCGCAACTTCGTGAAAGTTAAGGGGTGAAAACTGCTATTAAGCCTATTCAAAATAATAAATATTATGGTTTACAAGAATTAAATCATAACCATTTTCTTCTTCTACTACTACTAGTAATTATTATGATTAGGAGTGAATCTTATGATCACAACACCTCTCGCTATTATAATTTCTTTGCATGGCTAACATCTCTAGCTTTAGCTTGAATTGAATACGACAATGATGCTAAGCAAGCTTTGGCTGAAATGGAATTCAAGGACACTATATTGACGCTAAAATGAAGCTGCAGATGCTTTGTGGTTAAAGAAACAAGTAAAAGACGAGGATGGTTGTGAATTTTGGTTTTACCAAATTGGTCAAGGTAGTTGATAAACTCAATGACATGAGAACCACTACATATGATATGAGAGTGGTGGACGTTTCTAAGATACTACTGACAGGGGTGTTGCCAAGAGGTAGGATAGAGAGTGGCGTAAATGGCATTTTATTTTGTTTGTTCTCTTCGATACGATGATATTGGATTGAAACGTAGCATTAGTCTCTCTCTAGAATAGTCAATAGGAGAGAGAAGAAAAAAAAAATCATTTTTCAGCGAAAGACCAATGAATCACATATTATATTGAACTAATTAAATGTCAGATTATGTGAATTAAACAGAACATTTGCTGTGCAACATTGCACAGATTAGAAAAACCCTAAATATTATAATATTTGTCGTACACAAAAAAGAAATTAATTCGTAGTGTGTTTGGATAATATAGTTAAAAAAAAAAACTCTATGAAATTAAGAATTTTATGCAGGTCAAATGAGACGAGTTTTTGTACTTTTAACAGATCGAAGTTGATTTTGATGAACAAAAGTCTCATGAATGACTTCGTAGGGTTGTGTTGATTAATTCAATGCTCTCTAGCCCGTTTCTTCATTTTTGTTCTCATTGAATAAAACACAATCGAAGATGAATAAACACCTTGTAAAACTTCAAAGGAATTTCTTTTGGGGCGATGTTTTGGAGGGATACAAAATTGTGTTGGATTAGGTGAGATATGATATTCCCTCAAAAGGAGAATGGTCAACTAGGGGTGAAAAAATTGAAAATGTTTGACATTGCATTATTAAGCACAGGTGGGAATAGAGGTGTTTGCAAGACTAAGAGACTAGGTGTTGTATGATTTGCATGATTTGAAGTGTGGTTTGTTTCCTAAAAACATTACTCATACAGAAGAGAACAGGTGTATGAAAAAAAAATCACTATGGGTGGTGGTGTGTTTTTCTAGAAACAAGGAAAATGTCAAAATATTGTTTTTAGGTTAAATTACATTGAGGATCATTTAAGTATGAGGTTTGTAATAGATTGATTCTTTAAGTTATTTTGGTCACACATAAGCTCTTTAAGTTTGGGGTTTGTAACAAAAAAGTCTTTTAAGTTATTTTGGTCACACATAAGTTTTTTAAGTTTGTAAACGTTTTCAATTTAGTCATTCTGTTAACCAAAACGATGATGTGGTAGAAGGACTAAATTGAAAATGTTTACAAACTTAAAGGACTTATGTGTGACCAAAATAACTTAAAGGACTTTTCTGTTAATAACCCCAAACTTATGAGTGATCAAAATAACTTAGATAACCAATATGTTACAAACCTCAATCTTAAATGACCTATGGTGTAATTTAACCTTGTTTTATTATATTTAAAAGGTTTTTTTAGAAGATCACATTTTATAAAAATGTCTTTTAGTAAGTTATAATAAAAAGTGGATAATCATATCTTGAGGTGTGGCTTGTTAAAAGACGCCTCTAAAATGTGTCTTGTAGCAAAACCCATATTTAAAATTGCACCTTCTCAAATTAGAATTCTATTTTCTGTCCATCACAATTGTTCATGACATCTTATTAAAAAGTTAAAATAAATATATATTTTAGATAATGAAATTGTTGTTTCGAACACGCAAACCAATACCGATATATGAAATGTTTATGCCGTCTTTTACCGTACGAGTGGTAAAAGAATTATGTACTTTAATATTCGATTTCAATATATCGAACCTGTAAAGCATCACCAACATTGATGACTAAAGCTCCAGGGATTGGTGGAATTTCCAGCCATTCTTCTTTTCCATCTTCTGCTTTGACATATAAGCCACCTATTCCATCTTGAAGAAGCACCGTGATGATCCCAGTGTCTGAGTGGCGCCCTACACCCACAGTTAGGTCTGGATTTGGGCATGCTGGGTAGTAATTCATGTTAACATTCTTGACACCAATAAGAGTTTCAATTTTTGAGTCATCTGCTTTGATTCCCAGATTACCAATTAATATTTCTAAGATGTCTCTAACTATCTTGGATGATAACTTCAAATATTCAAGTACAACTTCCCTGCAAAAATAAAATGAAATAATTTAATTAGACCTTTTAGTTTTTTTATATGAAAAGTTAACATTAAATATATATTTAATTAAGGGTAATTTAATAATAATCACACGCATTTGACAAAACTTTATTATACCAACAAATTTTCTTAATACCTGTGATTTTTATAAACTACTTTAAAAAGAGACGGAGAGAGTGTGTTTTAGAGAATAAAAAACCACTAAAAAACAAAATAATATTTACATTAACGAAAAGACGAACACTCCGCATTTTAATGCATAACATCTATTCTGATTAATTCATTTGTTTGTTTGTAAAATATCTATGTGGCTTTAAATTTGAAAAAAAAAATATTAAAAGTAAATTCGTAACAAAAAAAAGTGTTCAACTAAAGTACGTATAGTTTTGAAATTGATATAATTATGTAGATTTACATTTTAAATAGAATTTTGTTAAGAAGGATAACGTCATCTAGAAAGATGTTTGACAATATAGTTAACTAGTTGGTAGTTAACTTTTGAGTTGTAAATTGTAATGGTATGAATTAAATTAGAATTTGAAAAAAATAAATATAATTAAGAGTAAATTTGTAAATGAAAAAGCTTTCGATTGCTATAAATATGTAGATTTAAATGTAAATAGAATTTTATATTTAATTTATTGATCTCAAAATGGTTGAAAGCAGCTTTTCTGACATGTCATTTTGATCCGAGATTTCAAACATTTTCATTGCACTTATTTTTAAAGTTGACAAACACTTACAAAGATTTTAGGCCCATCAACTTGTGCAACATTGTGTACAAAATTATTACTAAAGTTTTTGTTCAGAGGCTTAGACCGATTCTTAATAATATTATTGGTCCCTACCAAAGCAGTTTTGGTAGGGGAACATCCGATAATTCGATTGTTTTGCAGAAAATTGTTCACTTCATGATAAGATCCAAAAAGAAAAAAGGTAATGCGGCTTTCAAATTGGATCTAGAGAAAGCGTTTGATAATGTCAATTGGGATTTTCTTAATTCTTGCCTTCAGGATTACGGGTTTCCTGACATCACCATCAAGCTTATAATGCATTAATGTGTTACCTCTTCAACTTTTTCTATTTTATGGAACGGGAACAAAATGCCTCCCGTCAAACCATCCCATGGCCTTCGACAAGGTGATCCCCTATCTTTATACCTCATTATTCTTTGTATGGAAAAGCTCTTTGTTGCTATCAACACTATTGTTCTTCAAGGAGATTGGGAGCCTATCTAAATCACAAACACAAAGCCTCAGTTATCTCATCTTCTCTTTGCGGACGATGTCCTCCTCTTCATCAAAGTTTGAAATTCTCAAATTCGACTCATCACTGATTTATTTGAGAGATTCAGTCGGGCATCAGGTTTGAAAATCAATCTTTCCAAGTCAAGAGCTTTTTATTCTTCAGGTACTCCTCAAGGTAAAATTAACAGCCTTACTTCTATCTCTGGCATCCGAAGCACTACTTCCCTTGATAAGTATCTCGACTTCCCCATCCTTAAAGAGCAGTCAAAAAGAAGTGATTTCCATTTCATCATTGAAAAAATGTATAACAGGCTTGCTTCTTGGAAGAACAGACTTCTAAATAAAACAGGAAGATTGGTTCTAACTTCATTTGTTTTATCATCCATTCCTTCTTATTATATGAAAATTAGCAGGCTGCCTCAAAACATTTGTGATAGTATTGATCAAACCGCTTGAAACTTTGTTTGGAAAGGTACAAATAACAAAGGGTTTCATCTGGTTAATTGGAACAAGGTCATTATTCCTAAGCAGCTGGGTGGTTTGGGTATCCGTACAGCCATAGAAGCCAACACTAGTCTCCTTGGTAAGCTTGTCTATGACATGGTTCAATCTTCAAGTAAATTATGGGTGAATCTTCTCTCTAGCAAATACTCAGGTGGCAAAAATATTCTCCAGCTTGGATACTCATGGCATGCTGGTTCGGGATCCTTTTCCTTCTGGTTTAGCAATTGGAGCCCTCATGGCCCTATTGGTAATCATGTGCCTATCATTGATATACATGACCTCCATCTATCCAAATATGTTTTCTCGTTAATGATGATCGCACTCAGGGTCTATACACCACTCTTCCAGCAGCTATTGAAGACTACATCAACACTACTCATTTTTTGTTTCAACGACGCCATTGAAAACACCGTAATTTGGGCTAACAACAAAAATGGCAGCTACACTACTAAAAGCCGTTATGCATGGCTTCTTTCCCTCAAAGCTACAGTGATTGATTCTAGCTCTTATCATACATGGACATGGATTTGGAGATTGCAAGTTCCGGAAAAATATAAATTTCTCATATGGTTAGCTTGCCATAATGCCTCCCCTACTTTATCTTTGCTTCATCATAGGAATAGAGCACCATCGGCCACCTGTGCTCGTTGCGGAGATCATGATGAAACCTTCCTTCATTGTGTTCGAGATTGTCGGTATTCTAGCAACATTTGGCACAAAATTGGTTTCACAGGTACTGACTTCTTCACTATTCAAAATGCTTATGACTTGATGAAAAATAACACCTCAAATAACTGCTCTACTCTCTTTTCTGCTGGTCTTTGGTGGGTTTGGAGGAACCGTAATTTAATGTGCCTAAATAACAAAACTTGGTCGATGACTCATCTTTGCAACAGCATTCACAGTTCAAAGGATGCAATATGATCAAGCTTTCAGAGAGATGGCAGCACTGCCCCACTTGATCGTTTAATTAAATGGAATTGCAACAATCACCAAGGTTCAATTATAAATGTTGATGGCAGCTGCTTAGGATCCCCAACCTGTGCGGGATTTTGGAGGTATCTTTTGTAATAGTGTAGGCTTTTATCTATCAGGCTTTTCAGGTTTCATTCCCAACTCTATTGATATCCTCTTGGAAGAACTCACAACTATTTACCATGGGTTGAGTAAGGCTATTAAAATGGGCGTGGATGATTTTATATGCTATTCTGACTCTCTCCTCTCCGTCAATCTCATCTCTGTTAACACGTCGCGGTTTCATATCTAGGTTGTGTTAATTCAAGATATTAAAGACATGTTAGCCAACCGTAATTACTCCCTCCAGCATACTCTCAGAGAGGGAAACCAATGTGCTGACTACCTGGCTAAACTAGGAGCTTCCTCAAATGTGGAGATCATCACCTATTCCTCGCCTCCAGTCGACCTCCTTCCCTTGCTAAGGATCGACGCATCGGGAATTTTCTTTACTAGGCCCTAGTTTTCTTTTCTTTTCTTTTTTCTACTCTTTTTGTTCGTTTCTTTAGCCTTGTAACAAAAAAAAAATGTTTAAAAGCAAGATATTTTCCTAAGAGCAATTTATTGAAAGCTTGGTTAATGCCCAAGTTATACCTGGAGAAGTATTTTGCAAGCTCATGCAGATGTTATTGAGAAAGCTGGTATTGGGGGAGTAAGGGACGGTAATCTAATTAACTAGTGAAAGGACCATTGGCTTCCTAATTAAAATAGGTACAAGATTTGGTCCCCTAAACCCCCTAATTGTGATATTATGTTTGTCTCAGATCTCATACACCATGATATTCGATGTTGGAATGCCCCTTTAATTAACGAAAATTTTCACCCTTTACAGGCCCCGCAAATTTTTCAATTGCAACTTTCTTTCTCTCAATTGCAAGATGAATTTGTGTGGGGTGCTTCACGGCCAACTATTTTTTTCGGTGAAGAGTTCATACCATTTCTTACGGGTAAGGTGTGAAGTAGATGTCTCTCATAGCTTAATGTAGGACATTGATCACCAATTGTGAAAAAAAAGATATGGAAAATAAAAAGTATTTCAAGACACATCCATTTTTCTTGGCGGATTTTACTAGCAAAACTACCAGTAAAAAAGGATCCTTTTAAAAAAAAAAAAGCAGCGATCCATTATGTGTTCTTTGTGAGAAACATATATAATGAGACAATTTCACACCTCTTTATGCAGTGTCATTGGTCAAAGCATATTTGGTTTGCTTCCTCTTTAGGTGTGGTATTTAATTTAAATGATTCCAAGTACGTACGTTTTCAAGAGTGGTTGGAGAGAAATATTATTGATGATGATGAGGATATTATAGTCTATGTTTTGGCCTTTGTATTACGAGATATGATGTGCTAGAAATATGAAAGGTTTTGAGGGGATTGATCTTGATGTGGTTGCCACTGATCAAAAGGCACAAAGATCTATTGTGAATTTTAAGAGTGTTAGTACGGTGATGTTGGAGACACTAAGTAGATGTCAAATTTTGTTAATATTTGATGTTCACTAGACACCTCGTTTTAGTGGTTTTTATAAGTTTAATGTTGATGTAGCAGGTCTCATAGAAGGGGGTAAGTTGGGTATTGGTGTTGTGGTGAAAGACAATGAAGGTGTTGTCTCTGCTGCTAGTTGTTGGCAAGTATTTTCATTATCAGATTCAGTGGTTGCAGATGTGTTAGCTATGCAGAAGTGTTTGGAATTTGTGAAACAAATGTATTTTTTGAATCCTATAACAGAATCAGATACTTCTAATGTGGTCTTGGCGTTGAATGCTCATAAACAATCTCCGACATATGTCGGATCTATTATTGGAGATTGTATAAGTTTTAATGTTTGTTTTTGTAGTTTAAATTTTTTGCATCTTAGGTGTGAAGCCAACCAAGTTGTTCATTATTTAACTAAATATGTTCATCATGATTTATATTGCATATGACTTGAAGAGACTCCACCTTGTATTTCTGTAGTCTTGACATTTGATTTATTATTAAACTTTCTTTAATGAAATTGGTCTTAACGTAAAAAAAAAAGGTAAATAGAATTTTGTTATGAAAGAGATAAATTCGTTTAAAAAACTAACCATATAGTTAATTAGTATGAAGCTAATTTATAAGTTGTCATTATGTAATTGTATAGATATTCCAAAAATTAGATGGTTGGACACAAATTGTAAATGAGAACATCAATAAAAGATTAAATCTTTGGAATAACACAAATTCAAATTTAGGCGGAAACGGTTATGTGAGACTTTACTTACTTTCTCTAAGAAATTGGAGGATTATTAAAATTAATAATCACATATTCCAAGGATTAAAAGAAAGGACAAAAATAAAGAGAAGTAATTAGTTGTGCAGTTGAGAGAATAAAGTACTTACTTGCACACATTAGGCCAATATTGAAGAGCATCTTCATCACTACTATACTCCATAGAGATATAGTCTTTCCATTCCAGCACATTTTCTTTCTCTGGAGCAAAGCTAGTCCCATATCTCATCTTTAAACTTTTTCCGCAAACAACTTTCTTCTCTGGTGGCATATTGAAAAATGTGTGTGCTGAATCTTTAAGTGATTCCATTAACTCCAAAGGAACACAATGATTCACTACTTGAAAGAATCCAAGTGTCTCAGCTGCACTAACAATCTCATCCACCACTTTGTCATGTTCTGTTCCATTCAGCTTTGATAAGTCAATTGGTGGCATATCACATGGTTTTGTGTCTAGTTTGTTGATTCTTTCATTTATAGGTTGTATGTACATTTTTGGAACCTCTAATAAACCTGAATCTACCAAGCCTTTGATTCCATTTCCATCTCTTACAACAAAATTGTACAATGATTTTGAAGAGTTTGAAATTGGAGCCATGAAAATATGCAATTGTTTTTTTTTGTTTGTGATAGTATGTTGCATATAGAGAAAATTTCTATGATCAAAAGGCAAAAGGAAAAATGGATTAAACCAAACCAAATACAAGATGGGAGCAATGAAATCTCAGTAGTACATTGCTAATAATAAAGCAACAATAAATAGGGAGGGGCACTCTACGACCAGGGAAAATGTAACGTATGGAGCAAGGAAAGAACTAGGTTAATGGACGAGTACATGGTAGATGTGAATTTTCAAACGCACGTGGGGCTCCATGTAGAATATTACAAGCGAGTTTTCCATGCACGTAGGGCTTCACGTAGGATATTGCACACTACTTCCTCCGTCTCAGAGTAAGTGACCATTTTGTAAAAGATATTGTCCTAAAGTAACTCACTTGTTTCACTTTTCAATACAATATTAATTACTTTATTCCAATTATAATTCTAATTAATACTACTTTCATCATTCTCAATTCAAAATCTTCCACTTTCCATTATGATAGTGGTGAACGCACTAATACTTGACAAAAACATTTAAAACTATTTTTCTCTTTTTCTTTAATATATGTGAAATAAGCAAATGGTTAACTTAATCTGGGACGGAGGGAGTAATATTTAAGGAAAAATGCCAATAAGTGTCCTTAGGACAATAACTCATAAGTTTAAAATGAAAATTTTATCTTACAAATTAGGCTTAAATATTGCACTCGTCCCTGCAAATATGGTCCGTTTAAGTTTTGGTCCTTGTAAAAAAAAAATTGTTTTTGGTCCCTGCAAAAATTTTTGTTTTTTAAAATAGTCCCTCCAGGGACTATTTTCAGAAACAATTTTTTTTGCAGATACCTGTTTTAAAAAACAAAATATTTTGTAGGGACTGAAAACTACAAAATGGATCCAGTCATGATGTACCACGTATGCAAATCATCACAAAAATGGGTCAGAGACTATTTTAAAAAATAAAAAATTTTGCAGGGACCAAAAACAATTTTTTTTTTACAGGGACCAAAACTTAAACGGGCCATATTTGCAGGGACGAGGGCAATATCTAAACCTGCAAATTATGTATTTAAGACATAGAAACAATAAAAAATAACTTTTCCTACGTAAAATTTATGAATCCTTTATTATTTCTAATCCTTGAACCTTATGCTAAAAACCCTAATCCACGATTTAGGCGCCAAACTGCCTATATTTATGGGGTCCAACTAATACTTACATGTGTCTCTATTTCGTTGACTTGCTTCACTTACAAAAAACTATTAACACTTTATTTACTCCATCTTTCCCTCATTCGTTACATATCTCTCTCTCTCTCTTATTAGCTTGCATATCTCCTTCCTTCAAAACAGAAAAAATACCATACGTGTCACTCTTCCCTTCCCTTATTTGTCATGCAGGTTTCTATACCCTTCCATTCTTCGTATTCGAGATCCCTATTCATATTCCTCATTCAAACTCCAACAATTTTCAAAGCTTCTTTCATTGCATTTAATTATCCCTTTATATTTAATCTTCTATTAGTCTTGTATCATGCAACCCCATTGGAAATGTCGTTCTTAGTTTTTAAACCATGTTTACCATGCATGTTGGTAGTATTAATTCTTCGGTTTGCCAAAACAACCAATTAATGCATTGATAATTTCAAACTGAATTAATGCTTTGAAAATAAATACATCAAATCATTATTATACATATGACTCAATACATTACTTGGACATTAGGCAATTATTGGCACAACATTCATAGTGAGACTATTGGATTTCCCGGCGCATATTTCTCTTACATTTTGGGTGGTGGACACTAATCTCTTAAAGACGAGAAAAACACAAGAAGGGGAGTTGAATTGTATTGCCTTTTTGAAAAACTTATTTTAAGTGTTTGTAAAATAATTTAGAGTCTGAAGCAAAACAGGGTCTTGTTTAGAGTCTGAAATAGAGTTATGCAAGTTGAAAGTCTTAAAAGGTCTTTGAAAACAATACAAGTTGAATAAAATTCATTTCAAGTTTCAAGGCATTGCAAGACGGAAGAACACTCGAAAAAGGGACGAAAACTGCAAAATTTGCACTGGCAGCACTCCCTCATGCGCCACTGCGTATAGGCCATGCGCTCCTAGACATTTGACATCATTCCTTACTACTTCATGTGCCCCTACGCACCAATTCATGTACCCTGCACATGCTTTGCGAGTAGAAGGTGTTGATTGCTTGTTTTTCAAGTTGTTTTAGTGGAAAAATTGTAGTTTTCTTCTTATAACACCTAAGTAATGATGTATTATAGATAGAGTGTCTTGCACACTCTATTATTCATTCAGAAATCTAGCAGTAGAAAACAAGGGCCAAGCATCAGAGCTTGAAGGCAAGGGTCAAGTAATGATGTTTTCTAATGTTTTATAATGATGTTTGTTTTCATGTGCAACTAAAGCTCTTTGATTAGGGTTCCACGATGAACCCCTTCTTATTTGTTGGATTCAATTATTAAAGTTTTTATTTGGTTTATGATTCAAGTGTCAGATTTAATTTGTATATGTCCATATCTATACCATATCTTATATGGAGCATATTAAGATTGACAACCCTAATTTCGCCCGAACCGGATAGTAGTAAATTACTTATTTTCTAAATTAAATTCTTCTAGTCAAGTCTAAGTATGAATTTAGGGCTATGACTCATCCTAAGCGAATGCCTTAATTGTAACTGTTTGAATTGCGGCGATATTAAGAAAAGATTTCCTCTAATTTATTACGGGCTCATGTTCCACTTTCTTAAATCGAAAGAGAAATCATAAACTAATCATCAACCCAGCTAATTCCAACAAAGACGTTAGTGTGGATTCAAGGATTCTCTAATGGTCATTATACTTTTGAATCACAAAACTTAATCTTATATTGAGAAGGACAATTGAAACTCTGCAAAACAACTTCATCTTTCTAAATTCTTTACTTATAATAAATTCCTCTAATTACTGAGACAACAAGGACGATATCTTACTATTTATTACTTTTATTACTTGAGTACGATTTGATACACTTGCCGAATTTAATACCAACACGAAACATGAAAATTAATAATATAATAGGCTTGGATTTACGGTTATATAATAATGAAGATTTTATTCTTCTAAACTGAAATGAGAAGGAAACAAACAATTGGTTCAAAAAAAAATTTTAAGAGGATTTATTCATACTCTTTATAGAGTTAAGAAGAGTAGATCTTTGCAAAATCAAGAGTCTTTTTTCCTTCATGAGCAATCCCATAGAAGTTGTCCATGTAATCCTGCCACAAGATTTCCCTATAATCAGCCGATCCATCTTTTTTGACCAATGCTGGTAATGGGCCAATTTTCTCTGTAAATTTAGGTAGAGTGAACAATGGAATTGATACTCTAGATTGAGTGGAGGTTGTCATGACTCGGTGTTCAGAACTCTTATACTTTCCATTGCTTAGTATCTTCAATTAAAATAGCAGCAAAAGCGTTAGTAGTAATTGTTACCAATTACGCAGTACATTAGAGCATATTCATGGTTCTGCATGTAAACAAAAGATATGAATATTATAGAAGCTAATGTCCCACTAAGACTGCCAGTAAAATGAGTTTTCTATACCAACAAAATGATATGTGTGTTGATTGAGAGAGTTTATCATAATAATACAGTCTGTTTAGATGAGAGAGTAATTAGAAATTCTAAAGAATTTTAAATTATATTCAATTCAAATGTGTTAGTTAATTTTTATCTATTTGTATTTTTTTTAAATAGTACCCCCTCCGTTCCTTTTTAAGTGTCTTTTTAAATAACACATCTTTTTAATTATTTTATGTCAATATAAAAATTATTCCAACTTCTTCTTCTTCATTGTCATCTTGCTCTTGTTCTTGTATCTGGTCAAATGAACCTTCAACTATTTCTCCCCATTCACCTCTCATCAGCAGTTCTAATGAGTCTTCCACTTTTTCTTCATTTTGAACATTCATGGAGTCTTTTATTTTTCTTCTCTCAAACTTGTTCTTTAACTTTGCACTTGAAATTTTTAACAATTGTTACTTATCTTATTTATTGAATTTTAACTCTCTTTGAACCATTGTTTGTAACAAAATTTTGTTTAAATTTGAAGATAACAAGAAACAAACTTTATTTAAAAAAAACAAACAAACTTTGTTTAAAAAAAATTAAACTTTAATTTTCTAAATAGATAGCATTAATTAGTTTTAGGAAAAGATAAGAGTAATTGGCAAAGGGTATAATTGACAAATCGTACCCTTAAAATACCAAAAAGACAGTTAAGTAAGAACGAAAAATTCACCCTAAAAAGACACTTAAAAAGGAACGGAGGGAGTAATAGTTATATAAAATTGAGTCAGTTTTATAAATTTCAAAAGTATTTAGGTGAAAATATAACTATCAAAACAGTTCCCTCAAAAAAAAAAAAAAAACTATCAAAACAAAAGTGCTTCAAGAGGAAGATTTAAAAACTTAGGGTCAAAATATGGAATCTTTTAAAACTTAAGGAACAAATCTGCAAAATTTTAAAACTAATAGAGATATTTGAAAAAATTGAAAAAGAAAAATATAGAGACCAATCTAAAAATTAGAGAACTAAATTGGGGACTATTGTACAAATTTAAATTTAGCAACTCAATTATTTTTAAGATTTAGATTAAAATTCATATTTACATTGTAATTCTAGAATATTTCAAAACTAACTACCTATTTTAGTAGCACTTTTTGTCCCTATATTTTTAAAAAGGATATTTCTTGTTGACATGACACCAATCAAAAACGAAAAATGCACGACTCAATTATAATCTTTGGATGCAAATTGTACGACAATACTATTATTCTATCTCCTCATGTATTGTGTGTCTCCTCATGTATTGTGTGTCATCTGCTGATTTAACAAGTCGTATGTTGTCGTCGGTTATTATATCATGCTTGAGAGAATTGCTCTTTTATAAAATGAATTTTTGGTCCTCCTTTGTTTTGAAAATGAATTTTTGGTCCCCCTTTGTCGAAAACTCATTTTTTGTTCCTCTAATTCAACCTATTTTCGGAACTTTGATCTCTCATCTAATTTTTGGCTCATCTTTTCATGATGTAACCTATCCATTGTAGCAACATCGTTTATTAGACATGTTTTTGCTAACATGGATAGTCAATATGGCCTAATAAGGGCCGCCGCGTCATAAATGAATATGACATATCATAACAATGACTCAAAATGATATGAGGGATCAAATTCAAAAGAAAAAAAAAGTTAAATTAAAGGACAAAAAACATGTTTTTAAAACAAGGGCACCAAAACATTATTTTTAAAAAAATTGAGAGATAAAAAATGTATTAAGTCTAAAATTTAAATTTAAATAAGTTTAGATAACATAAATATAATAAAATATACACAATATAAAGATGTGAATAGATGGATATGTAAGTTCATGTCTTTTCACTAGTATTTTATATTGTAAAGATTGAATTTAATTTAAAATACTTATTTGACTTAATTAAAGTTTTCATCCCAATATTTTCTGCCGTTCACAAAATCGGTCCCTATATTTTAAAATCCACCGGTTTTGGCCCTCTCACAAATTTCTGAACTAAAAAAATGATGATTTGAATATGACCTCTAGAATCATCGGAATGGATACATCATTTATGGTGACTTCTAGGGTGAGGGCTCTATCAAGTCCCTCACCGGTGAACCTCTATAAACAACAATTAAGACCATTAGATTAATCAAGTCCACATATCCTATCATAGACTACATATTCTAGATTACCCCTCTA
>Ga0315914_1005364_pt1 | contig 18683 bp, 10 predicted proteins | sample MpolenodulesMG_FD_203920 | JGI IMG/M metagenome (GOLD analysis project Ga0315914, IMG submission 203920) | Medicago polymorpha root nodule microbial communities from Los Angeles, California, United States - elongated nodules | ecosystem: Host-associated > Plants > Roots > Nodule | place: USA... | reverse complement strand
TCAACATAGTTGGGATATCAAAACATCGTATTATGGTGACCTCCATGATTTACGCATAGAAACATGAACAATTGTAATTTTTCTAGGCAATCCTATGTATCCTAGTTTCTATATATCTCCACTAGACACATGCATAGTGCCAAAAGCAAAAACTATATTTATGCATGATTTAATGGAAAAGCAACTATCTTGCAATTATTGAATAAGAAGAAATTAAATAACTAACATACTAAAATGACAAACTTAATATTTTAGACAATGACCTCAATGGTGGTTAGATCTTGCTTAAAGAAATTAGCTTTTGTAAAACGACTTAGAGGACAAGATTAAAAAGACTGTTTGGTGGACCATGCTGCACAAAACCTTTAATTAAGCATGTTCCTTCTATTTAATAATGACAATAATGTAATATCTAAATTTGTAGTACTAGTTTGGCCCAAAAAAGAAAATTTGCACTAGATGTGTTTAAAAGTCTTCCACTAACCTAATTCCTAAGAATTAAGATAAAGAAGCACCAATCTAAAATACATAATACTTTTGATGCTTTATTTGTGTAAATTTTTAATATTATCAATCAATCACAAACCACAACCACAATTTGTAAGGCTTTTTAAGTTAGATATGATAAAAATAAAAAATTAGTTGTAAAAAAAAAATTAAGGTGTAATTTTTTTTTTTTTACATATTTAGTACATATAAAGTACTAGTAATTCATATAAATAACTTATTCTTGTAGGTAACATCCTAAATAGAAGTATTCAATAAATCCAACAGAGATTTTGATTTTAAGTAATCCATATGGTTAGAGAAAACCATAGTACTTACTTGTATACTTCCCAATCCTACCAAACTTACCAGAAGGTATCCCCTTTTTCTTTTGTTTTCCCCCTCTTTTTTGACTAATAAGTTAATAAGGATGATGGCATCAATAATTGACATGCCACAATCCTCAATTGGGTTTACAACGACATAACGTGTAACCTACTACTGAAAAGATCATAAATAAGTACCCCTAAGTAAGCTGTCAAAAAATAACGTACTTCTAATTGTAAACCTTTTATTCATTCATTTATTAACCTCATTAAGGTTACTTTTGTGTTGAAAAGTTAGAAAATATAATAAAATAAAATAAAGAAGTAATTGCACACATTCAAGTGGAGTCATGCAATTTTTGAATTTCTCACAAAATGAGTTCAATAGTTTATTGTATAGAAGTTCACAAGAAAAAAAAATAGAGACTAGTGTCTATTTTATTTTAGTTTTTTTTATAGAACTGTTTGTAATTATTTTCCACTCACAATTGATATTATTCAACCCAAAAACTAGGTTTTTTTTTAACAAAATAACGAATTCCAGCTATTCTAAAATTAATTTTTGTTTTCTCATATTTTTCTAACAAAAAAACAGTGTACACTCGAATGTGGTTTTGAGTTCATTGAAAAGTGAACTTTTAAATTTTGGGTTGAAAATAATGTACTACTCTATTATCTAAAGAAGAACATGAGTGGTGATTTTAACGTTATTTTTTAACGCACATAAGTGATTTTAACGTTTTGATGTTTTTGATTATAGATGATTTGTTTATAAAATTAATTTTGATTTAAAGTTGGAAATTGAACCTATTAGTGAGTTAATGACAAATAATTTATATTCAAATACATTCACGTAAAATTAGAGTGAATAATAAATTTAAGACAAAAAAAAAAATCATTTGTAAAGTCTCAAGCTATAAATTATGATTTCAAGTTAGAATCAATTATAAATAATAGTTAATTATATCAAAATAATTCAAATATTTCAAAATCAATCTTACATATAAAAAATTAATTTTGTTTCTGTTTTAGCCCATTAATTTTCAGAAAAATTAGTCAAGTATAATCCTGAGTTCATCAGAAGATAACTAATTTTGTAGATTCTTTTTATAAAAGATAAATAGGTCATTAAAATTTGATGTATTCTGTTTATATATATATTATTTTTTAAAAGAATATATTATGTTTATATTATATAAAATACATTAACTATTCTCGACTCATTTGTCTTTTATAAAAAATTATCTCAAGGATTATAATTTGATTAAGAATTACTATATAATTTAAATTTAAATTTGGATTCTCATAAATAATTGGGTCATGTTAACTTGTGTCTTTTTTTTTGTGGTGGTCGGAGTTCGAACCCCAGACCTTGCATATTTTATATATTGTCCATACCAACTAAGTTAAGCTCAGGCGGACATGTTAACTTGTGTTTTTATGACACTAGCTAATGAGCTTAAAATGGAAATAAAAATAAATTTTATATAGAAAATAGTATAACTTTTAAATCACTCTTCTAGATCTTTTTTCTCTTTCCCTTTTATTTTTTCCCTTATATTTAAATAAGTGATTTTCACGTTGAATTAAGTTTTTCTTTTGTGATTCTGTCGTCTTAGTGCGATACTATTTTGTTTGTCGTCTTTGTGTGCGTAGTTTGTCTTTCCCATCTTGTTCACGCGTTTGTTCATTTCATATTTTTAGATCATATTCGATCCAAGGCAGATCCAACCAATGACTTTGGCGTCATCAATGTTATAGACCCGAAGACGTGGCTATTCCGGAGACTTTAATATAGTCATATTTGTAGGCTTATGTACTTTGTTGTTTTATGCTATTATCATGGATGTTATGAGTTTGTTCGCAGATTCATCATTTTTGTTTTTAATGATTTTATATTGTATTAATATACTCTATCAATTTGAACAATTGAATGTTGTTTTTTTGTCAAAAAAAAAATTTTTTTTTAACAAGCCAAAATAATAAAGTTTTAAGACATTGAAGTCACAATTTTCAAGAAAAAAAACTTCTAGATTTGGTTTTTCAAACTTATACTATTTCACAAATTAACATTTCGGCAAACAATCTCTTGATGATTAAAGTTGATTAACTATTTAAGTCACTCAATTAATTAATTCATTTGTCTCAAAATAATACACCCTTTAGTCACTATTATAAGAAAAAATTGACATTTTAGATATTAAAGACCACATATATTATTTATTAAATGAATCTAAAATGTTAAATTTTGCTTATAATAGTTACCAAAATGTTTAATCGTTTAAAGTTTGTGCACAATTTTTAAGAAAATGAATAATTGTGTTAATTGTAATGATAAAATTTACTAAAATATTGTTATTAATTATATTTAGGAGAATAGTTAAATTGAATGAAATTAAATAAATAATGGTATTATGATAAAAAAGATAATAAATATTAGATTGATATTATAAAGTGACAAATATTTTAAAATATAGAAAAAACACTAAAGAATAATTATTTTGAGACAAAATGAGTATTCTAATATTAATTTTGGGTCTTGAAATCGGAATAAATTTATGTGGCATAAAACTAAACACATGCATAGAATCCACGCTCCTTTATTGCGAGTGAAATTGAAACTATTTCTGTATCTTTTTGTCATCCCTTACCTCTCTCTCACTTTGGGAACTGCTTCCTTCCCACTTTCACAGTTTTTGGATTCTTTCCTTCTTACCACAAACCCAACAAATTTTGTCCACTTCGCTTTTGGATCCATCACACACTTCCAACACATTACAGTTTCACTCTTCACTTTTCTCTTTCACTTCTTGTTCCTTCATACTTCAAACTCACTTTCAAAACTTCAACAAAAACATGCAAAAAAAACACACCTTAAACAGTGTTCCATTTAGGTGAGTTAAGCTTAAGATATTTTACCAAAAACCCATTATAGAAAAAAGATAAAAATTTGATTTTTAATATTTTTTTTGAAGTGGGTTTTGAGCCAATAGATGTGTAAGAGAGTGAAACATCATAGTACTGTACTTTGTTTTTTTATTGGTCTGAAAATTTAAGATTAGATTTTTTTTTTTTGTTAGTACTTTTGTTGCTGTTAATGATATTGTTGTAAGATGTGACTAGGATCTTGTTTTGTTGAAAGAGAATATTGTGTTTATGATTTGTTACTAGATTTAGATGTCAGAAACTATGTATCCTAAGTTGTTATTTGAACATACCCATTTAAGAATGTCTTTGATTAATCATCATCAAATTTATCATAAAGATGGTTACTTTATGAATTTTCCACCACCATCATCACACTCTTCATCAAGTTCTTCAACAACATCAACATCAACAGCACCATCTTCATCTTCTAGTACTAAGATTAGTCCAGCTGTTCTTTTCATCATAGTGGTTCTTGCTGTTTTGTTTTTCATATCTGGTTTACTTCATTTGCTTGTTAGATTTCTTATAAAGCATCCATCTTCATCAAGTTCTTCTAATAGGCAACATCATAATGAAATTTCAACTTCTGATGCACTTCAAAGACAGTTACAACAGCTTTTTCATCTTCATGATTCTGGTTTAGATCAAGCTTTTATTGATGCACTACCTGTTTTTCAATTCAAGGAGATTGTTGGATTGAATGAGCCTTTTGATTGTGCTGTTTGTTTGTGTGAGTTTACTGAGAAAGATAAGCTGAGATTGTTACCTATGTGTAGCCATGCTTTTCATATAAGTTGTATAGATACTTGGCTACTTTCAAACTCTACTTGTCCTCTTTGTAGAGGAACACTTCAAACTAATGGATTTTCTATTGAAAATCCGATATTCGATTTCGATGATCTTAGGGAAGATGATGGTTGTCCTTGTAATGGAGAGAATGGATTTGGTACTAGACAAAAAGAAATTGTTATTGAAGAAGTTGTTGATAAAGGGATTTTGCCAGTTCGACTCGGGAAATTCAAGAAGACGAACGTGGAAGTCGGTAGAGAGAATGAAGAAGTAGGTGAAACAAGTAGTAGTAATTTGGATGCAAGAAGATGTTATTCAATGGGATCTTATCAATATGTGGTTGGAAATTCAGAGTTAAGGGTAGCCTTAAACCATGATAGTAGAATTCATCATGATACAAGGGTTATCAAAGGAATTGAAAATGGTGGAAATCTTTGTGTTGAGAGTGATTTAGAAGCAAAGAAGATTAGTAATGTTAGTAAAGGTGAAAGTTTTTCTATTTCCAAGATTTGGTTATGGCCAAGAAAGGGAAAATTTTCTTCTAGTTCTTTAGAAGCTCATAATGGAATGGCATTGCCATCATATCTTAACAAAGATTTGCAGAATCATGGGATGAGGGAAACAGATGGTGTATGAAATAATGAAAGGTATCTATATTAACTTTGTTTCTTCATTCACTTGATTATTCATTTCAATCCATTGATTGAATCTGCTTCACTTTGCATTAGAGTTCTAAAAGAATTTGGTTTGCTAATTTTGAGATTGTGGCATAATATTTTGATGTATTATTAGAGAGAAAATATATGAAATACAGTTCCTTTCTTTGTTCAAAAAGATCTTCTGACTCTCCATTGTATGGTGAAATTGGATTTGGTGATTGTAAATGTTAATCTGATCTTACATGGTTATGCACAGTGAAAATCATGCTTATGTTCATTCATTACAATGAATCACTAAATAAACTTTAGTGTAACCAGCCACTTTTTTCTTAACTCTGTATATTATTGCGGTTAGTAGATAATATATTAGCTTATAATTTTGCTATGTCACTTGTTTTCACTTCAAAATGTCACATTTTTATCAGTAATGTATCTTATAGTTCATGATAAGATTTGAATCGCAGTCAAAAAATAGTTCTTTCGATTCTTAGCATATGTTTGGTTTCAATTTCGGAGGATCAAAAGTGATTCTAGAAGTGGTAGAATTGTTTTTATCATGTTTGGATAATTTTAAAGAGAATTGATTTTGTTTGTAGAATTGATTCTACATGAAGCTAGAATTTGTAGTTTTTAGCTTCTACAATTGATTTTAGCCCTTGTTAAATCCTCTTATACATAAATTCATCCAAACATAAATCATTTTACATTCAGCCCACTTTTAACTAAGATCAATTTTACAGAATTGTCACCGGGTAGAACCAAACATACAATATTAAGAATCTAGATTTGATAACCATGGTGCAAACATCAACTTCCTGGTACCACCATCCATTTGGGGTTGGCCTAGTGGTTGACTTGAGATTTTGGAGTATACTTCTCTCAAAATCTCGGGTTTGATTCCATTTTGTGCCAATTTCGGTGGACAAATTCATAGCTTTAAATGGACCTCCCGTAAGTGGGCGGTGGGATTGATCCCCTCAAATTAATCGGTCCTTGGATCAGATAGATTTTTTTTTAAAAAAAATAAAATTCCTAGTACCACCAATTGCACATATTACTCATGATGATTACAATGGAGAGATCCAAGGTAGTTGATTGAATTTGGTTTAGAGCCTAAACTATTTCAAAGCCAGACTTGTCTCTTTCTATGTCAATGTTATCTTACCATCAATATGTCTAGTTGTCTACAAGATCATGTTGGGTGACAATTGCATTTGCTTTATAAGGCTTTTGGTTTTGTTTGATATTTCATTATCATTCCACATACTTTCTAGGAGAGTGTGAATACAAACTTTTTATTTGTTGAATAATATCTTTTATTTTTTGGACAGTTGGGCAGTGATAGTGAGGTCCACCAAAGTTGGTGTAATAGAAGAATATATCTATCTTTTTGATGAATTTTGATTCAAAAAATTGGTTGTAGATGCTTATTTATGGGACCACTTTAATCCTCCCATCTGTCCATGTTGAAATTAAAGACAAATTTTCTTTAATTTTAGTCATAATTACAATCAATTAATCTCAAAATTGACTTTAGGGAGGGGTGTTCAAAAAGAAAATGATCATGATTTGCACTTTTAAGATTACTTAACTTGCAATCAAACACCAAGCTGTTGAATTTTCTAGATTAATGATTTGATATAGACCATTAATATCAACCATCCAATAACACACAATGTAGTTGTTATGTAGTCATCACATTTTAGCAATCTAAATATGTATGAGGAATTATGGATCTAAGCACCAAAATTGAATCTATGTAAGGAGAATTTGGCATTGAATGACAAAAATGCACGTCTCAATGTAGTGAATTACATTTTTGGTTAATTTTATGATGCACGAGTAAAATAAGTCTAGTCATATTTTTCTTGATCTAATAGTGAAACTTGATCAAATAATCAGCACAAACTTGTACATAGAACTAGCCTGCGTTTTTTATTAGGTTTATCATGTTATCCGGTAATCCAAGGTTAGCTATAGTTTAGCTTGATATATAGTAATAATCCAGGATCAATCTACCTAGCTTGATAGATAATAAATTTTTTCTTAAAACTAGTAAAAGACATACAAGGGTCACGTAACATTGCAGTAATTTTATAATGAATTTTATACAGCAGTAGTTTTTATAACATAAAAAGTCATTTGTCATGGTTTGTTTTAGATCTTATTCACCTTTGCTCCGCTTTGATTAAAGAAAAGTATATTATCTAAAGAAGAAAGGTATTAACTAAATAAAGGAGAAAAGATACATAAAAAATAAAAACAACACATAAGCAAATTGGATCAATTCATAGGAGAGGGAATCCTTATTGATTATAATTATCATAAGTAATGCCCTTTTATGTTTTGGTTGTACTTGTACATTGAGGTGGTGGCATCTTTTGTTCTTGTAGCTTAACTCTAACTTGTGAAGAGTTGGTTACTGGTTAGGTACTAGAATCTATTGATTGCATGCTAGTACTAACTTCCATAAGAGTAGTGACAAATTTCATTTAAAAAAAGAAAAGAATCCAAGAGTCTAGTACTCTCATTTATGAAATGATAATGTCTTCAATCTCAATGTATATTAATTAAATTGAACATTAACTCATCAATACTATACCCTAGAAAAAGAATATATGGATTGGGTTTGTGTGCATGGGGAAGGTGTGAAGTGATCACATCTGATCTATTCGATTAAGATTGGACGTCTAAATTTAAAACTTGAATTTGAGATTTAAAAATAAATAAAATTTAATTTGTTTGATCTTGGTCAAAAAGTCCAGTGGACTTAATCCAAACTCAAAAATTATACTGCTAAAAACAAAGAAAGATGAAATGGTATTTTTTTAGGGTCACATTAACTAGTGTCTTTGGGTATTAGTTAAGAAACCTAAAATGAAAATTTGACATTGTAAATGTCGCGTCATTTTTGGAGATCAAGGCTATTTGATTAGCGTTTGACTCACTATTTTGTTTCACGACTGAACATTTAATTTTAAAAAGAAAAGGGGAAAAAAGTTCGAAACACCCCTTTGAAAAGATTTAGGGTTCGGGAGTTAGTTACATAAAGGGAAGGTGTTAGCACCATTTATGTCCGTAGTACTCTACGAGAACCTCTTGGTTTTATTCGACGCTTTGTGCTATAAAACTTGCTTGCTTTTTGAAAAATATGACTTAAAGTGATAAAGGAAAAAGAGACCTATTTATCTACAATTTTATTGATTTAGAAGGACTAGGTCCTTTGCCTACGTACCCATGAGGGATCAAAACCTCGTAGTTCGGGGTAAAAATTGACGTTTGATTTGTTTGGTGTTTTTTTATTAGTTTTGAAAAAGGGTTTAAAATGAAAGAAAAGCCAAGGCGGCAAATGAGTATTTGTTTGTGTTTTTTAAGTTAAAGAAAAATGACTTGATATATGATTAAGATGGATTGCAATTTTGATTTACGAAAGAATAAAAAATAAGACGGTCACTTGATTTTTTGAATCAAGGTTTGTTTGTGAAAATATTTTTTGTGACTTTTGTGACTATTTGCATGTTTTTTGTGTTTTTTTGAGATATAACTAAACTAAGATTGAAAACTAACGGAGCAAGAAAAATAAAGCGTAGGTACCTCATGGTGGTGTTGGACCACCACGAGAACCTTTAACCTAAACTAGCAACAAAATAAGAGGGCATACATACACGCACACACACATATACCTAAATCTATTACATAAAACCTATTATACATTCTAAGGTCTGCAATAAAATAAATTACATTAAGGCCTAATTAATTACATTCTAAATCATGTGCAAAAAACGTAAATAAATAAATAAATTACATTAGAGCCTAAATACACTTTCTAAAACCCATGCTACAAATTAAATAAAAAATGAATGATAAATATGCACTCTGAACCAGTAAATTTCAAGGAAGAAACGATAAAAAAATGCAAGAAAAAAAATGCATGAAGGAAGAAAAAATAGAATATAATGATACAGAAGGGGGTGTGTAGTCAGTAATCAGGGGTGCAGAAAATGAATAAAAAGGAAATTGGGCTGAAAGGGGCAACTGGACCGAACCGGGTCGGCTTGTTGAGTACTGGGTCGGGTTAGGTTACGGTTGGTTTGATGTGGGTCGTCTGATTGATCAGACGGCCTGGATTTGATAAAAAAGGGGGAGTGCTGGATCAATCACACGCCCAGGAAGCGAGGGTGCACAATCAGACTGTGTACCCCGCACACCAGATCGAAGGGCGCCTATATATAGGCTGTGTGCTCCTTTTTCATTCATTTTTACAGAGAGTTTCTCTCTCTTCACTCCCTTACCTCTAAACTCTCTCTTCTCTCTCATCCTCGCCGGTGGAGGTGGGGGTGGTCGGAATGATTCCGACGCGGCGGTTAGCCGTCGTTGACGGCGGCGGCGCCGCACCAAATATTTTTTTTTTACTTTTTTCGCCTATTCTCTTCTACTCCTTCTTCTCTGTACTTTTCTACACCCAAAATCCCCAAACACTAACCCTAAGTTCCTAGATCTACAAAAGAACGAAACAAAAGAGAGAAGGTGCTACCTTTATGTGCTGTTTGGACGGTGGCGTGTGATTCGTCTGCCGTTCAGCTCGTTGTTGGGCTCCGACGTATGTGTCAGTGGCTGTGTGAGTAGACTCGACGGATTCACGATCGTCGGGTTTGGTTTGCACGGTTGTGGTGTTGATGTGTTACGGTTTTGACTTGTATACGTGAGGGTTCGATTGTTGGAGATTGTGAATGGTTTGATTTTGAGCGTTGATGTGTTGGTATTCTGGTTTTTTGCAGATGAATTTCGGTGGCCCCTTGTGTGTTTGTGCGCGTTTCTGGATTTTTCTCCTCTGTTTTTTCTGTGTGCAGGTGTCTTTTTATAATGAACAGATTCTTATTAGGGTTTGTTGGAAGATGCAGAAGAAACTGCATTTTGGATTGGGATGAGACTAAAGAATGCTGATGAACATGTTCTGGGCTTGTGACAGCTTGCATTTTGGATTGGGATGACAATTCTAGATCACGACTATTTGGACATGGACTAAAAGAAAATGAAGACTAAATAATAATAAAAAAGTATTGAAAGTTTAATTAAAAAAAGGGAAAATAAAGACTTTTATATACAAAATTAATGTTAACTAAAAAATAAAAGATGGAAATTAAAAATACGATAAAAACAAAAATACAGAGAGAAGAGGGCCCAACTCGGAACTATAATGAGGTATTTTAAAATACCTCTCTGCCGAAATTTTCATTGAAATGCAGAGATTGATCAGGTTAAACTGCGTATGGATGTAGGGTCCAACGACACGTGTCAGTGACATCTTGGGTCAAAAATTGGGGTATGACAGTAAACATTATCTTTTATGTTTTTAAGACTTTTACTACAAAAGTTCCAAGTTATGTATACTATGTGTATGTTTGGAGTGGTGTTTGATGAAACAAAAGCACATATATACATTATTCGATGTAAATCTGCCGTAATTTTAAGAAGCTGAGATTTGGAGCTTTTGTGTTAAAGTGATTTTTTGTTGTGATTTTCAGCAAAACATGATTTACGACCGTCCATCCAAACATGCACTATATTGATTTTCTTAACATTTTCTATTGCTCATGAGGCACTAGTTAGCATTTTCTATTTTTGAGAGGAAGGAAGGAATGAATGAAATATTTGACATGCACACGGTTACCAACACTATATTCTCTCTGATATCTCAAATGTAAGTAACTTTTTACTTACCAGGTTCATTCAATAAATGATATACATGGTCTATAATATAGATTATCTACATTATTTATTGAATGAACGTAAAAAGTGAAAAGTAACTTCATTTGAGAACAATACATATTTATAATTTGAACATTAATAAGCATTGGTATAATTAACTTTGGCTTTAATATGTGTTTTGTCCATGCAATTAGGGATCATTTAAAAATTGGTCCCTGTAATCGTTAATCCTGACAAATTACCCTTGCAAAGTTTGATCATTTAAAATTTCGTCCTTTAATCCACTTAATGACTGCCACATCATTAATTTGATGACGTGGCCCTATTAATTGGTCAACCCACACGTAAAATGACAATTTTACCCCTATCTTCATCTTCTCATTCCCTCTTCTTCTTACTGGATCTGCAAACAACATTCATTCCCAAATTGAAAAGAAAAAAAAACCTTCCTACTTCAAAGCTTTCTTCTTCTTCCATTTCTTCCACCACCACCAATTGTATCCATCTCTTCCATCACCACCAATACAAACAAGAAATCAATTATCAAAAAAATACAAAACCAGTAAGATTCCCGCCGGCGACCTCACCACAACCCTAATCTGATTTCGACGAAGACGCAATCAACGCCGACAAATCCAAAACAAAAAAACAACAACACATTCTCTTTCACATCACCAACATAGCTTCAAATTCTCATTCACCAATTTCCCCAATTTCCTTCACAAGTGAGATTGGCATCGACTTCACTCTGGCTTTCTTCCAACTCAGTTAAAGAACAAAGCGCGGAACTAAACGACATCGTTCTGGAACGAGCATCGAAAGTTCCGGTTCTGCTCTCTTCTTCATCTTCATCGAATTGACGACGGTGGAGAGGCTTCAAATTCAACTGCAATGAGAGATCGCTATTAGAAGCTGTCGCCGGATCTGGTTGTAACTCAACACCAAGTTTCAACTCGCATAGATTGAACGGGCCAATGAAATCATTGCTATGTGGTTGTTTGGATCCGTCTTTTCTGTGGTATGGTTTTGGTGAGGCTTTGTTGCAATTCTGCAGATATGAATGAAGCAAGCAGGAACGCCGTCATGTTTGCTACCAGCAAAGCAAGTAATCTAGCAAAATCATTGTCTTCATACTAATTTGTTGATTTTATATTATTGAGCCTATTCATATAGTAAAACACTAATCTACCAATGGCATGTGTTTGACAAAGATTTGAGAGTATTAAATAAGCTTTCTCAATTTTTGGATTCATGGTTTGTTTCTGAAAAATTGAAGAAGATGAACAGTGCACCATATGCATTGATCAAAGGAAGAAGAAGGATGATGAGGGTATTTTTGTCCATTCCCATGCCATTTTGCTAATTTATTGGCGTGGCAGTCATTAAGTGGGTTAAGGGACGAAATTTTAAATGATTAAACTTTGCAAGACCAATTTGTCAGGATTAACGATTATAGAGACTTATTTTTAAATGACCTCTAATTGCAAGGACGAAACACATATTAAACACAGTTGACCCTATTACGCATGTCAATGCATAATTTTGAGCTTAAATATCTCGAATAATATGTTAGAAAAAATTATGAAAATTTGATATTTTGAAAATACTCATCGAGACAAATCTAACGACGTCTTATATGATATTATTTATCTTTATATATTAGTAGAAAAATATGGTCTAAATTAAATCAAAATTGCAAATTTTCAAAGTGATCATCTATCGTTAGACGGAGGGAGTAAGAAAATTTTATTATAACTATGGTGATGGGTGGTGTGAGACTATGGGCTAGTATTTGTTGTTGGTTGGGCCCAAAGCTCTGCAGGTCAGTGTGTACAACTGTGCATGCTACTGTCACTGTTGGAAATTGTCAACGACCTTTCCTCACATATTTCAAGTTCACGTTCTACTAGCGCGTGTGTTGTTACCTATATTAAGATTAAAAAAAAAGATTTTTACCACTCACAAACCCATTTTAAAATGGATTCACATTGGTTAGACTCGCATGTATTTCATCAAATAAAAAAAAAAACTGTTCAATAAATGTTTCTAACAATTATCTTATTTCTCGTAAGAGAAAAATATCAATTTATCATATGGGTTTGTCTAAAATGTGCATATTGCACATGATAAAGAAACTAAAATTATTACTACTTATGTCTCTATATATAAAACTCTTTTGTTAAAATCACGGGAATTAAGAAAATGGATATTTGTACTAAAGTTGTTTGTAATCATTATTGTTTTTACAATTTTATCCTTAAGAAAGAAAGTTAGTTTATGTTTTTCATATACTATTTATTGCTGATTGAAGAAAAAGAGTATAATAAATAGAGGCATGTATGTAAAGAAATAATTAATGTAGTTGGAAATAGGAAAGAAGTCTTATAAAAAGGGACAAAAAAAATTCTCAAAAGAGTTATAATTAGGGACGGAGGTAGTAAATATTTATTGAAAAACAACAATCATTTATTAAAAAGAGATATATTTAATACAAAATGTACAAATTCTAATGCAAAGTTATTATTTTAAACTTTTTAACAAGTGTAAATTTGCGCTTGATAGAAAAACATTTATCTTATGGGTCATGTTAACCCATGCCCCCGAGACACTAATTAAGAAAACCATAAAGAGAAAATATTAAATTAAAAAATACACTTTATTGACTTTTAAGGGATTGACAACACAATTTCCAATGAAATACTTCATCCGTCTCACAATATTAATCGTTTAAGGTTTGTACATGATTATTAAGGAAATGATTAATTGTGTTGATTTCAATTGTAAAATTAGTAGAATTTACTAAAACACCTTATTAATTGTAGTCGGTGGAGTAGTTAAGTTGGATAAAATTCAATAAATACATGTATAATAGTGGAAAAAAAATAATAAATGATGCATTGTATTGTAAAGTGACAATTATTTTGAGAAAAAGAAAAATTGTTAGAGAGACAATAATTATGAGACGAAGAGAGTACATACTATATTTGCTTCTTAACTGGTGTCCCGGGACACCGGTTAACATTACCCTTATCTTATTTCTCTAGAATTTAAGAATGATCACATGAACACACACTCTAATACATTTGCCAATTGCATTAGCAATAAATTTGGGGTGAAGATCCTCTCCGATCTTCACCCCTAAATTTGACTATTAAAATTCTGAAAATTTCCAACAAAACGGCGTCAATTTTTTTTTCTCTCCATTTTGCACTTACACCAGTACTCCATTTGACTGCTGAAATTCTAAAAAATTCTCACCAACTAGCGCCAGTTTTTATTTCAAAAAGCCAACAAGCTAACGGTTTAACATCACCTATACATTTTGGTCTACATATTCGCTTATCCTCTAAAGCTACAACTACAATAAAAGCAACAATATATTTTCGAGATGACATTATAGTGTATATGGAAGCATCGAAATGAAAAATCATTGGTTGATGTCGAAGTTAGACCATCCTTTTTTGTACGGTTGGTACGAGACTGTTTGGTTAATTGGCAATAAACGCGTGGAATTGATGCAAATATGGATGAAGAAGAAACATGTAGCACGATAGGGAAGAGATGGAACAAACCTGAAGAAAAAAAAAGAGGAAATGCAACATTGATGCGGCAATTTTTGAAGAAAATTATATGGATGAAGGGATGTGTTTAGGAGGATCAAATGGCGAGTTTATTCAAGTAAAGACAACATGGATACATGGATTACCACCATCTCATGAGGCGGAAGTTTTGGGGTTAAACGAAGCAATAATTTAAATTGGAGAATTAAGAGTCATTATGGTGTCGATTTAACTTGATTACAAGCTAGTGGTTGACGGTATAAGCAATATTCTTTATTCCCACTTTGAATTTGGTGCTATTTTGTTTGTGATGGTTTGGTTTAGCAAGTGTACTGAATTGTCGTTAAGTAGTAATATTTATTTTTTGAGGGAAAGTAGTAATATTTATAAAAGCTTGTATATGTATGGATTGTGAAATTCTTATCGACTACATGATTATGATTAGGATAAGTAACTTGGGGGTTGCACTTGGAAATAGTTGATTGACTTGAGGAAATAAATTAAATAAATCAATGATTAGGTTATGTTAGAATTTCTTCTCTTTCCATACATGCTTATTTAGTTTCACGACGTTTTAAAAAAATAGCTAAGTCCAATTTCTTGGTTAATATAGTTATTATGTATTATCCACCAATGTATCAAAAACCAACGAGGTCTTTAAATTGATAGCACATGTTGAACTCACATTTTTATTGGATATAAATCAGCTTCTTATCAACTGAACCAAACATCCGCCGACTTAAAAACAATAATTTGTTCACTCTGTCTCACGAAAATTAAGTAAATGAACATGATGTTTAATAGAAAAATAAAGAAGAATACCTTGATATCTTAAAAAGAGCGAGTATTCAATACTCATAAAACAATATTAGTCCAAGATTTAAATTTATTTAAAAATAATTAAATATAAAAAGTAATGTGACATCAAATGATGAAATCTTGAATACAATATCTAATAAAATTATGGAATATTCCCTATAACACAGTATTGAAAAAATAAAGTTACACAACATAACAAAGTACTCCCATAAAAATAAAAAAGTACTAAAATGCCAAATAGATAGGACAAATAAATATCCTCTATTAGAAGAAACAAGATAAAAAATATCATGTAATCATCTGCATTGTCTCATAGAAGTGTTCCAATTTGCGTTTCTCGACACATGTTCATTTACGAGTTATTGTTTTATAAGCATTTTGTTCAACCTGCAAGCAAGATAAACAATTAAAATATTCATTATTTTTAAAATTATCCATGTATCTATCAAAAACTAAAATTATTTGAATTTTGCTCTTTCCTCTGCACAAAACACTTGCGTCCTGCAGTCACGCTAGTTTTAAAACACCCTTACCTTCTGCTACATGCTTCTGCTGCCTCTTGGAACAACATGATGATGATAAAACTAAGTCTTTACAACATGCAGTGCCGCTTGGAAAGAAATTACTACTTTCACATTTCAAATCTTTTCTATCATGCAATCTTTCCTTTCCTCGTGTCAACCGTTTAGGTATAATGTATTGTATATGTACCACTAGGATTTGTCTAAGTTTATTGACACAACATCTCTCTCTTTTTCTCACTCACACTACACATACACGTAGACATTAAGAAGAAAAAAGTCTTGGGATGGCATATATGACAAAAGCACAAAGTTTATTGATTTTGTCAAAATAACTTGCGTGAGTTAACTCTAGCAGGTGTATAACCCAGCGTGAGTTAACTCACGCGGCATGAGTTAACAAACACAGAAATTTACACTTGCGTTACTTAACTAACGCATGAGTATTTTTGGTACGCCTGCAGGGCGCGAGTGTTTTATGCTGGGGGAAGGGCAGAAATCAAATTATTTGGGTTAAATTAATGATATGATCAAAGAGTGTCAACTATTAACTCTGAAAGTCCAACATATTATTGTCTATTGTAACTTTTGTAAGACCAATGCAATAGTAGTGTTAGAAATATTCTGGCACAAACCAAAATTTTATGGACATGGGAGTTAGACAGTTACGTACCTTTTAATTTCTAGTATTTCAAGCAAGTTATCATCATCAAAATTTAAAAAGGTGGCGGTTTAGGATAAGGAAAATTCTATGGTGAAGTCGTGAAAATGATTTTTCTGATGAAGTTAACACTATAACATCAAAAATGTAGTGAATAATACCCCACTGTTTGTACAGTGGCATCAAAAGTTCAATCATCATAGTATCATCAATTCATCATATTAACAAGACTACACTTAATCTAATTTTATCCTACCTTGTTTTAAGTGTAACACCCCACAAAGTATAACACTTAAGACTATCACATAATATCATCAAATTTGTTTCCATGTTAAGATGCCAACGATAAAATAGTACTTGTAAGTCCAAGATGTTGCAAGCCTTACTAGATGAATTACTATTGATCATTAATTAGTAATCAATAATTTAAAAATGAATCTAACATTAAAATCAAAATTAACTTTTTCAAAAAAGTCAGTTTCGTGACTGCACCGTAGAAGCTCCCTTAGGATAATCAACCAATACACTAGTCAAAGAAGGAGACGAACTACTACCTGCATTGATTAATCCAAACTAGACTTTGTAACAATACATTTTTATATGTAACATTTGAAAAATGGGTCACATTAATCCACATAAACATAAGAGAGAATACATACCGAAAAACAAAGAAGCAAAGACTCTTCTGGAAAGCTAAAATTTCAAGATAATAGTTCACTAGAAGAAGTATTTGTATGATCCATAATTGCTCCATTCATAGAACGTGAGTTGGGTTCGACATTAGTGATTGGTGTAACTGATGCATCTCCGATATTTGGATTAACCTCCGCAACATTTCCATCAGCACCAAACATGAGAGGAGAAGAATTTGAATATCTAGGTTTTGATATGTTTGCCCCCCAACTGATTCCTTGTTGTAGACTCATTTGTATTTTGAGTATTATAAGGCAGACTTGAAATATCTCCATGAAAAGACATATCAGCAATACCGGATGATGATCCACCAATATTAAACGCGTTAGATAAACTTGAATCCACACCATGTAGAATATTTTTTAGATTCAGGCCTTCTGAAGTTTGCACATCGACATGATAGCTTCTTGAATTTTGTTTTTGGTCCCTACAAAATAAAATCACTATGTAAAAAATATTGATGGAAATTTTTTACAGGGACTAAGAATGCTGATGGAAAAATTTTATAGGGACTAAAAAGTGTGATTTTATTTTCTAGGGACTAAAAACAAAATTTTGAATATTTATAGGGACCATTTACTTAATTAACCTAGTTTACACAATTATATTTTTAACCTACATATCTTTTAAAAAATAAAATAAATTTATTTTAATCAATAACTTAAATAAATCACTATGGCAACACATAAGGACAGCATGTAAAAATTATCTCATCACATCAAGCACACATTCAACGACAATTTATCGCGATATTACTAAAAAATGGGTGTCACATTGGCGATGTTCATTGTGGATTTCATACAATTGCAGGACTACATGATATGTTTGTTGATGATAATCAGATTGTCCGTCTTCAACTTTTAAAAAGCTAACTGATGATGATAGTGAATGTTATCTCTGATTGATTGAGATGGAGAAACACTTCAACGAGGTCAAACATGCTCCGGTAGAAAAGATATCTAGTAGTTGTTCCATCCGTAGAGAAAAGGCAATCGAATTTCCCTTTATGTGGTGCACCTTCACAGAAAAACCGAATCATGTGTCTAGCACATGTAAAGGGTTCGCAAACTCGTTTCTAGTTTGATAAGATGCTTGCATATTTTTACAAAATATTTTCTTTTGCAATTTGGTTTCAGTCTCTGAGTTGTGTTTGCTAGATTCTATTGTCGTCTAGTTGTATAGTTGTCTGCTACGCATTTGGGTTCAATATTAGATTTCAGTCTTGTTGGTTTTTCAATATCAATTTTGTTAATATGTGATGTCTTATCCATTTTGAGTTGATTTATGGTTGCTGAGTTAGGTTTATGTCCCTCAGATTTGTACTTTTTTTTTATTATATTTTCCTTTGCTAAAAATAAATTCCAACTAACCATTATTTTTCTGTGCATATTTTTCACATCGTTTCAATTACAGTGTGAAGATAGTATATATAATTGGCTTAAAGGTATGTTTAGTCCTTGCAAATAGGCGCCATTTAAAATTTCGTCCCTGTAATCGCTAATCCTGGCGATTTACCCTTGCAAAGTTTAATC
>Ga0315914_1005363_pt1 | contig 18684 bp, 12 predicted proteins | sample MpolenodulesMG_FD_203920 | JGI IMG/M metagenome (GOLD analysis project Ga0315914, IMG submission 203920) | Medicago polymorpha root nodule microbial communities from Los Angeles, California, United States - elongated nodules | ecosystem: Host-associated > Plants > Roots > Nodule | place: USA... | reverse complement strand
CCACATGCACTATGTTGAGTTTTTTTTTATTTCAATATCAATTCTTTCTTCAAGCAGCTGAGTAGGGGATTCATTATCGATTTAAATTAATATCAATTCAATTTCGATTCAATTCCCAAAATATTCAATAAATTAGTTCAATTCCTCATAAGTTTAATTAAACGATATGAATTTTTGTTCTCAATCATCTTTCTTATCATGTGTGCACCAAACATATGATAGGATAAATGTCTATCATGTCACTATCATATCCTATTCTTATCCATTTTCCAATCCTATCATGTTTCTATCATATCATGTGCACCAAACGAAAAGAGGTCACCTCTCACTTATATAAACATTATTACTAGTGGGTATGTCTTATCTAATATGAGACATTTTTTCAATTCATACCAACACTAGTTCTCTTCTATTCATACCAACACTAGTTCTCTTCTAAGGGACTTGTTTGTGTTTGAAGAAAAAAAAAATTAAATTAAAACACTCAAAACCAAGCACAAGATGTACAAGGTTATTTGTAGTACTTGTATTTTGAATGAACCAAAACATGTTGCTACTTGAATTCCATTGTATTATTTGTTGAGCATCCGAACCTTCAAGACACCAACTGATGTACAACAACCGAAACCAAATACTGGTAATCAAGGTGAAGATGACCTTCCTTTTGAAATGCCGACGATATCCCAAACCAATGACACATACCAAACCACACACCTAAAAACAAAGGACACTTAAAAAACGAAATAGAACTTTGATCCAATACTCCTCTTTTGGAAAGATCATCCCTTGTTGCTATTTTATTTTGAAGTAATCTCCAAATGAAACAAGAAACTTTTAATGGAACCGATTTATGGCAAGCCTTCAGCGAAATAGGATCCGATTAACTTGACAAATTAGATAATAATCCCTTATATACCTCTTTAACTGAATACACATTGTGCGACTCACTCCTCCAAATTAGATAATAATCCTTTATTCATCATTTATTCGTTTTGCAGGTGATGATTCTATTTAATTTGGCTGTCAAAGATATTAATAGAGTTGTGGTCAGTGATCTAATTCAACAACAATATCAAAAGAGATAAGTTTATTGATCTCAAAGATATTTATATATTAATTATTATTTATAGAGATAATATTATGTCTAATTTTACAACAAATTTGAGGATTTTCAATATGATGTTTTTTGTGCCCTAATTTTTGGATCAATATAGAATTCAAGTTTGGGTGCCGCGTTAATTATATGAGAGAAATGAAGGGATCATGCTAGTATGACTTAAGGAGACGAAGTAAGATGTTATAAAATATTTTGTGTATAACTGACATGTCCAGAATTATTGACATTATTTCGTGATGTATTGATTAAAATTGAAGGTCATTGTTACATTCCTAAATAATTTTGTTAACGGAAAATTAATTTTGCTCAAATGAAAAGCGAGTTTCTTTAAGCATGCTATAACCTTTTGTTATATCTAATTTAATTTGATCTAGACACATATATGCATGTTGTGAAAATTAACTGTGTAGCATTTTTTTTTTTTAAGTTTTACAAAGTTTTTACCACCATTTATTTATACTGTAAAGTAGATATTTTTTGATAAAGAAATGATATGTAAACAAGCTACTTATTCAAGTTTCTAACTCATGTAACAAGTTATCAAGTTATTTAGCCTTGATCTTCGTTACCTTTGATCTTAGTGTTCTAGTGTTGATACATCACCGTAGTTAGTATGTGGGACACTAATATTATGAAACTAATAATTAAATAGGAAAAATGATCTTCATTGATTGAATTAGAGTGTTCATTACATATTTATACTAGTAGAGCCCAACATTATTATGGTGAGGTATTAACACCATAACACTAAGATCAAAGCTAACTAACTAAGATTAAGGCTAACTAATTCGATAACTTGTTAAGCAAGTTATCTCCGGAAAGTACACTAAGTAGCGACTTTCTCCTTGTGAGAATAGGCAGTAAGAATAAAAACAATGATCAATGAAAGTAGTTGAAGAATAATAGAAAAAAAAAAAAGACTCCTTTGGATTTCACATTTTATTGAAAACAATAAGGTAGAAAACTTGCATGAGCATAGAATCACCATTAAAACAATACCATCACTCTTTTTTAACCAACCATTTGATAAATTTATTGTGAGCAAGTACAACATCTGACTCAACACCACACCTTGCAATTTAGATTCTGAAATAATTAAACTAGACAGATACTAGGAAACACCATATTACATTTAAGACTCAATACTAAACAAGCATGTTTTGCTCATCATATTTTCTATAGTAATGTAAAATTTAATATTACATGAAAGTTTGTAACTAGACAAACATTATTTGTTCATCATAGTTTCTACGATTTAGTTAATTTTGCGGCAATTTGTTCGAATCTGGCCGTTATTCCCGGTTAAAGGACTGAGATTTCCCATTTTCACCATAGCACTAGCAAAATCTGTATAGAAAGTTGAAGGACTTGTGCTATAGGTAGTGACTTGAGAGTCAGTAGAACCACCACTGAAGAGTTGTTGATCAGAATGTAAAAGTCCTTTTTTGTTAACTAGGTTCTTGAAATAAGCATTATCAAATAATACATTGGTTGTGACATCAAGTGAGGTAAGGTTGCTATCACCACCTGTACTTGGACAGTTTGATTTCACTGAGGTTGCAAAATTTGAATCAATGATTGTTTCGTTATAAATCCGGCCTCTGAACAATTGACACCTGGCTTGTCCGGTTGTATGAGCACCTATGCATCCAAGTTTTCAAAACAAAAAATCATTAAAAAAGTTGTCACTAAATAGTTGTACAAATATCATTACTCTTAAAAGAAAGGTTCGTGACCGCAATTCAAGATGAAACATCATGACATTTGATGTCTCTGCGACCGCAATGTAACTACTTTTGCAATGCGACTACAATTGAGGCCACATTTGATTGCAATTCTCTGCGAGCCTAGGATCGCGAGAGGAGCACTTTTGCAACCATAATTTAAAAACTTGATCTTAATTATGGGTTTAATTCATTAATTAAGAAATATGAGGTTACCTGAAAGGACAACCATCTCTTTGGTGGTAAATCCCTTGTTTGAAAAAGCAGATATGAGGTCACTAAGATCCATTAGAGGGGATGGAATATCATTAGTGGCAGTATCTTTACTAGCAGTGGTTGAATCTCTTCTACCTAATCCAACACTCCATGTTGGACCACCCAACTGAGATAGTAAATTGAACACAAAATATTAGTTAAAGTTGGGTTTAAATTTGAATTTTTTGACATAAAATTCAAATCGTCAACCTAGAGTGCTATTTACAGGTTTAAATCCAATCTTAGTACTATAGTGAATAATAACTTCAACTTGTTTCTATATTTTGCATATTATAATTTTTTTTTTAAATTAACAAATATGTGGAATGCAATATATATATATATATTTCATTTATCTTGCCTATTAACAAAAATAATTATATGTTCCATAAGTACAACTCAGATGGCAATAGATTGCAAGGACATTTGATATGTTGGGGCACCGGTTTGAGCCAGTAATTCCCTATTTATAAGGACTTAATATGTGAGTTTAACCGCCAAACTCTTTAAAAGGAAAAAAAAAAAAACTTACCGCTACAACGGCATCACGAGCAGCAGCTGCAACAATATCAGCACAGGAAACAACTCCAGGACAAGCAGTTTCCAATTGAGTTTTAATGTTGTCAATCACATCAAAACCTCTCAGAGAATTCACATTTGCGCCAGCCGACTTCTCTCCGGTGAAGCTTGAAGTGTCATCTAACAAGACTGATGCATCACATCCCTGCAAGTTATAAAATCATCATTGAAGATACAATTTTCTCTACAAATGTAGTCTGCAGCTACAATTGTGGCGACAATATTACCGTTTTAAAAGTCTTTACAAATGTAACCCTCAAGCTATTAGGTTTAAATAACAAAGATAAATGATATTTTTGTCCAGATGAAAATGTGCACTTTTGCTAACTTGGACCTTCATGTTTTTGGTTGGCCTAAGTTAGCAAACTCATATATATATATATATATATATATATATATATATATAATTTATTATCTATGTCACACATGTCATATGAATAAAATGATACGTTTTCATCCTCATGAAGTTTTTCGTTTTGGTTTTTGTCACAAATGTATATTGTTTTGACATATTTTTGACATTTCTTGAATATAATAAGCAAATACAAGGGTTGAATATAATAGATAAACATAACATGGACACATCTTAAACAAAACGAAAATTAGTCATTAGAGACAAAAATAAAACAAAAAATTTTGTGAGGATGAAAAACATCCTATTTTATTTTTTACGGACGAAAATCAAAATTCACCATATTTATTTATAAGAATAAAAACTTATTTAATTCTTTAATTTACTATCTAAGCCACACATGCATGTTCATGCAAGCAAAGTCATATGAATAATGCATGCACTTATATGCATGAATATGTTAGCTAAATAGAAGAAAAACGTGCATTGACAAAGCAATCATGGAAATGAAGGCGTAGCAATGAAGCACCCATGCGATGCTCTTTAGAAACAGCACTACACACTGCTGAGTTTATGATAGAAAGGGCTTTAGGGCATGTTGTTCCATAGAAATCTGAAGATAATTGAGCAGAAGCTATGAACAAGAAGCAAAACAACATAAAGAAAAATAGGTTATAATGTAAGTTGAAAGCCATTTTTTTGGGCATTATGGCAAGAATCACCACTAGCTAGAAATTAAATCAAGTGTTGCACTTGTGACTCTGTGAGTAAACATTGGGTCCTCGAGCTTATTTTATAGTGTGGAAGTTGTCTAATTTGGATAGTGGATATCATCAACTTTGGTCAAAGCAGTAGAAAAACACACTTCTGCAAACACTACATGCACTATTGGGTTTCAACCAAATTTTCCTCTTTTTGTCAATTATTTTTGATAGTTGGTCTACCCTGGCTTACTTTGAGACTAGAGTTTTATTTATTTTTTTGAGGGAGTTTTTATTTTATTTTTGAGACTTGAGTTGTTTACCAATGTTATGTTAAGGTCCAATAAGATAATAATGAACTGTATACTCTATTTACATAAATTTTCTCAGTTGTTTAGTCCTCTTTTGTCAACTATTAGTGGATTTGTGACAGTTGCTTGCCAAGTGTGCATTTAATTACTCATAAAGTTTTCTTCTTTTTCTCATAAAATAATAATGAATTGTATACTCCTATTTACATACATATATATATATATATATATATATATATATGGGTTTTGCTGGAAGCCACCCATAAATGTGTCTTTTAACAACTCACACCTCAATGTGTGATTTTCACTTTTTAGTTATAATTTTGCTAAAAAAACACCTTCATAAAAGGTGTCTTCTAGCAATACCCTATATACTCAGATGCTAGTATGAATTTGATCCGAAATAATGTAAATGTAAGAAAATAAAAAGAATTTCGATTTAGTATTTAGATTCGATTAATGAAAATGAATCTAATAATTTGAAAATTTCAATTCAAATCGACTAAGAATTAATAAGAATCCGTTATATTTTTCACATTCATAGAAGTACATTTATGTTTTTGCTTTATGAATATGATATTTTTTGGACATTTCTAATAATATCGATCTTTATTCCTATTTTGGCATTTTTGATTTCTGGAATTTTAGCTCCAATTAGAAAAGGGCCATATATATATATATTACTTTTGACTCTATGCTTAATTTGATATATACAATTTTGCTATTAAAACATTATTTGAACAACTTTTTATGTTCTGGCACCAACTTTAATTTGTGTGTATAGGGAGGGAGGGGAGAGCAATAAATTTTTTTAGAGTGGTGATACATATACACCTCCATGTGGTAACATACCTCTTACATCAATACAAAATCCTGACATGTAGCAAGGAAGAGGGAGAGGAGATGAAAGAGAAAGTGTGGTTGTGAGATGAATTTACCAAAATGTCTCTAGTGCATGGGGTGTACAATGGGGTGTATGATTAAAGGGTGTTCATGCAACATTTTCCAAAAATTTATACCTTAATATTGCTTTACTTGATAACTATAGGTTATCCACATAATTAAAATTTTAAACAAATACAAAATTATTTAATATATTATTGAAATTCATTAAAATTAACGATATTTAATAAAAACGCACAAACCATCGTAAGAACATCAACCTCTAACCAGAGGCGGCCCATGTAAGTGGTGTGGGGTGGGTCAAAACCCTTGCTAGGTTTAATAAAAAAATTAATTTAGTATTCAAATAAAAAAAAACAAATTGAAGCACAAGAACATAAAATTGAAGAACATTATAAAAATAATATCCTAATATTTATTACACTAAAAATCTATCTTTCTTGCTACTGCAGGGACGGACCCATGTGTTGAGTTGTGTAGGCAATGGCCTACACTACATTTTGAAAAACAATTTTTCATAGTGTTTAACACACGAAAGACAATAATATGACAAAAACATAGACATATATTATAGATTGTGCCACAACTGTGTTTTGTTTTTTACGAAAAGGAATACAAATGTGTATTTTATTAGTCATTTTACTCTTTAAATGTGTATTTAGTTAGTTGATTTAGTCTTCAAATGAAGTTTTCACTAGTCAATTTAGTTTATATAGTTAATAACAAAGATACATGGGTGTTTATTGTTTAATTTAAAACTAGAGAGGGTGTAAGTGATATTGAGTCAAACTTCAGGGGAGGTGAGTGTAATTTTCTCTAAATATATATATTAAATTTTACTAATGTGTAAGTGATAAAATAATAGCATCATTATATCATTGAGAAAAATACTTGAGATTATAAACATTATATTGTTATATATTAAAAAAATCAAAGATTCCTTAACATCTATAAATTAAAATTGCTCTGTGTCTTTATATTTTAAAAAGTATTGTAGAATTTTGTTCATTTTCAACACTATAAAAAATATCTCTCTTTATATGTAAAAAAATCATTCAAAATTTCATCTTAAATGCATAATTTGCACATTTGATTATGTGAAATTCATGAAAAAAATTCTTCTTATAATATAAATTTCAAGTCAAACACAAACATTAGTGGGGCCAATTGCCCCAAATTTAATATGAATAGATTTGTGCCTAGGTATAAGAGATGAATGTTTAAACGATTGTTTGAGTTACTTATATTGAAATGGATATTTTTATAGTTTTATTGACATTTTGAAAATGAAAAACTCAATCAATATTTATATGATATGAAAAATTGCTAAAACCATTATAATATACATTTATTCTTTTAAAAACTAAAATATTATAGATTGCTTATACTACTCAAAATTTATGGGTTTGTCCATGCCTCACAATATATTAAAGATAGCTAATAGTCTTCTCCCTCAACAAAAAAAAAAAAGAAGCTAATAGTCTTCAAAATCCCTAAAAAAAAAAAAAGAAGAAGAAAAAAAAAGCTAATAGTCTTCAAAAAGAATGTGATGGTCCTAAATGCAAGCGGCATGTAACTTCCACTATTGCAAATTTAAATGTTAATTCGTTCGTAAACTATTGTGTTGTTTGGAATGTGAACACGCAGTCAAAGGAATCAAATTAGTCAGCAAAAGTATTTTCAAACCTTGGAACCAAGTTTTGCTATTCTGCCTAACTACAGAACATTCCAAGGGTAAGACAATAATAATACTACTTATTAATGCAAATTAAAAGTAAACGACATATACTATAGAGTCCAAAAGGTTCATATTTAAAACTAGAGACCTCACCATCAAATATGCATGAAATTATACGAAAAACGCTTACATCATAAGATGGCTTTGTCTAACAAATTAGTGGTTAGCGTCATCATATTTAAAATATATCTTGCGTTGCCACCATTTACAAATTAATAATTTCGTTGTCATTTTTTTAAGAGTACTGCTATACATAGCGACGACTTCTTTCGGGAAATTCCACAACATATATGTGTCCAACATCTAAAGAAAGAGAGTAGCATATAGTTCCGTTTTTTATGGAATACATGGGAGACTTATGGGTTGACCGATCAATAACACACATTCATGATGTATTCGGGATGATGCTTCTTGCGATAATTGTGGAGAGCAATACATCAAAATAATTGAGATTCATTTATGAAATTGATCAAGAATCAAATACCCTAGCCCAAATATTTATGAAAACCTGTACATCTCATCTCATCTCAATTTAGTAAAGCTAAGATATTGATTTCAACTTCTCATTATTTTCATTTGGCATCCGTAAGGAATCAAATTCCCTAGATCAAATATATAATGAGGCTCCAATATTATTATTTTTTAACAGAATGAGCCTCCAATATGTACCCACTTGTATTTGGTTGTATGTCTCGTTTTAGTATGATAAAATACTGATTTCAACATTCTCATTCTTTTGAATTTGTTGGCAAGCTGTCCATGTGGAAAACAGGATAGACAATGACAACATACTTGCCCTTGCCTAACATCCCACTAAAATCGTGATTTTTGTTGTATATATAGAAATACTCACATTTTAGCATTTGAAATTAAAGTATCACTATAAGGAGGTACATGGTCAAATAAAGTATTTCCTCAAAAAAAAAAAAAAAAGATCAAATAAAGTATATCACTTTAATGAGGTACATGATCAAAATAACTGTCATTAGTTCAATATGTGGTTGCCATAAAAAGGGTATAAATCACTATTTTTGCTCAACATTGTGCAAAATTGAAAAAAATAAAATTACTCTCGAGAAAACCAAACTCTAAGCGTGTGTTTGAATTGAGAGTTTAGAAGGAGAAGGATGGGGAGGGTTTACTTTTCTTTTTTAAATAATGGACTATATAACATGTTTTTTTTAAATCAATTATGTGTGATGGAATTATTATATGCATTATCGTTTATCAAGTTAATATGTTAACTTTTTAAAAAATATTTGTAGTGTGTAATTTAAAAATAAAAAAGTAAACTCTCACCTCACTTCCCCTCATAAACTCTCAATCCAAACACACCCTAAGGGTTTATTCGAAGTAGTTTCAAGTTTATAGATTTTTTTATAAAATATATGTTTGAAAACAAAATACGCTAAGCTAAGACGAGGTAAAACTTAGGTTTTTTTTTACTAAATTTTAAAATAATTTTCACTTACGCTTTGAAACCACAAAAATAAGTTTATCATTTTTACTTTGACGCTAGCGCGTTACCATCAATGGTTGTCAAACCACAACTCCGACTACCATCATGGTCACCACCAGCCAACCGTCGCCTACTTTCGACACCCACCTTTAACAATATCGTTCACCAACCACCACTCTGACGCCTATTTTTGTCACCTCCAATCATCAATCACCCCTTTGACAGTTGTGTTGCAACCTCATCAACCACCACTTTCAACCACTAAAATTAGGACAAACCACCATTTTTGTATCAGGTGCAATTTTTCGTCTCAAAGATCCCTCAATGTGCTGAAATTGCATAGACATCCACAAATATCTCTTTTATCAAAGATTTAGATCCACAAATCTATTTTTAAGGAGTCAATTTAGTCATCGAATATGTTTTTTATTGGTCAATTTAATCATTAATATTACTAAACAAAGAGACATTAGAGATATTTTTGAAATTTACAATAAAATTAGAGATTATAGTGATAACTCCAAAATCATTTAAAGATCAAAATGATTATTTCCCATCAAAGCTATTACTATATAAATAATTAGAAATTTATAATATTTACACTATTATTTTATAACAAAAATTATATTATTTTTAAAGTTGTGAGTTTCAAGTTCAACAGAGGTAGAGCGATATTGCTCTTTGATAGAGCAATATCGCCCACCGTGGCTCACCCTTGCAACTTTGTGTTGTCAAAATTGATACTTTTATTATTTTTTAATCTTTGTGTCAATTTTCTTTTAGTATTGCGTGGATTTTTAGGGAGCCCGAGGGAAAGAGAATAGTTTAACCTTAAAAAATAAAAACTTGAAAGGGTCATGTTAATTTGTGTCCTTAGAGCACATGTTAAGCATTAAATTCTTGCCACTAATGGTAAGCATCTCAACATAAAATTCAGAACAGTAACTCAGTATTCAAAATCGAAATCAAATTTAATTTATGAAAGTTTCAAAACATTAAACCAAAATCTGATTGCATCTACCATTAACTTGGAATCAATTCATTATAAAAAATATATATATTAACTTGGAATCAATTTTTAATCACACCAATCTTTACAATCCTAAATCACTTACTAAGGTGAACCAACTGGTATAAGCATGCAAAGAATTATCAACTCCCTCCTCCCAAACAAACATTGCTCTTAATATATTTTGGTGTGAAATCTCTACTTCCTTTCTCCAAATTTTATAATTTCTTTGGAATACATAATTTTTGTAATCCCATATCATCCATATTGATTAGTACCTGGGCCGTTCCTTGGCAAGTGCAAGGAGCTCTATGGAGCCGGGCCTCCAATTTATAGGGGCTCAATTATTTGTAGGGGTACAAGTATAATTGTTGGGATGTAGTATAATATTATCTTTTGTTACGTATGGCTAAATCAAACACTTGTTATTTGACAAAAATAAAGAGTAAATAGACAAGTTAGATCAAACTCACACATCTATCAACAAAAAAAAATTCAACAAAATAAATTAAAATCAAAATAATGCTTATTGTTAATTTACAATTGTTTAAATTATCATTAGTTATTTTTATAAAGAGCCATTTTTAATATTAGAGCCGATCCTCCAATTTTATTGGAACAGCCATGATGTCTACCTTATTTGCATACTATAAACTTCGTTGAATGGTATCATAAAGTTCTTCTATTATCTGACACTCTTTTCTTTTGACAAGTAAACAATAATCTTCTGATAAAAAACATGCTAAACACATGTTGACACCTTTATGCATGTTATCAAGTTTGCAAGGCGTTATGCCTAATGAAGGTTAAAAAAATCAAAGCATTCATCGGTTTACCTCCATTGCTGGAAAAACTGATCATATATGGCTGCTGCTACAAGCATACTAGGTGAGCACAAACAGAATTTTCAGTCTATGAGTTTGCTAACAAAGTCGACAACTAAACATGGATACGCCTTTCTTGAATTACAATTGTTCTTGTTTCAAATGGTCATCCTGCAAAGCAACCTGCCTATCGTTACATTATCATATTACAAGATAAACACCCCATTTTTATCGACATAGGTTAATATTAGATATATAACTCTTTAGTGCAACCTTCCTTGCTATTATACATACACACCCAATGCTTTTATTCGTTCAGAACATTAACTTCATAAATTGAATGATCTCAATAAATTGGCTATCTGAAATTCCAACTGTCTAACCTCTTTTGAAATAATCTCTAATCATGACTCTCATTCCCAATCTCTCCCCTTTAAATGAAATCACAAATCAAAATTGGTTGCCACGTGTTCCATATGCCTATCAACAATTATTTTGTTACACCACTCAAAATACAAACTCTTCTTCCTCCACTGCAGTCTTGATTAATCTATATCCCAACTCGCGAAGAGCAGCTGCTGTGGAGTTATTTATGCCCAACAGATACTGCAAGCGAGTCAATTTTTCAGGAGCTGGATTACTCTTCATGAATATGGTGTAAATATCAGCAAGCTCCTCTGGCAAGTCCCATGATAGTGGCTGTGAGTGAACTGCTTTGTCACAAGCCAGCATATCATAGAGTGAAGAAACCTACACAAAAGGTGAGAAGTAATCACACATTCACACATGACAATCCACAACCGAATTTAGAAACGTAATACATTTTATGAAAAAATAAGATTCAGAAAACCACTCACCACTCCTATATGATTTCTCTGTCTCAATAGTGCCACAGCCTGAATGAGTGAATTTGATAACCTAGTTTCTGCAAGCTGCCGTACAACAACTCTTGATTTCTCTTTATTAATATTGAGATCTGATGGGATATTTTCATATACTTCCTCATCGTCGAACTCTCCAGTGCCTGATGAGAAAATATCACCAACAGTTTTTTTGAAGAGCAACTCTCTCATGTTCTTTGATACCATGTTGTCTAAATCAACGCCAGCTTCCTTAAGTTCTCTTATCTGCTTAATATTCAGCCGTCCTTGTGTCACTGCAGTTTCAATGGCAGCTGCCATTTTGTTAGTAGTTATACTCTTGATTACCTTTTGAGCATATTCTTCGGGTAAGCCTACTTCCTTCTGCAGATTAGTAAGTTGCTCCACCTTGGCCTTTGTTAACTGTCCGTCAGCTAAAATTACTTCAGCTTGTTGCCTAAAAGCTTGCTCTGCAAGACTTCTATGTACATCCACTATTTCTTTACCACTCAAACCGAGAATCCCACCAAGCTGATTTAGAAGAACATACTCTGAATCGTTCCGCTTGTTAGTGATCTGGGCACCAAATGGAATCTTCGTCACATCACCAGTTAGGCAATAAATCAAGTATGTCTTGTAAAGATCGGTCCTATCTCTTTCTGGAAGGTCATCTTTAAGAGTAATTTCCATCTGACCAGGCTTCCCCATCTTTTCTACAAGTTCTTTGTCAGGGTTTGTTTTTCTTAGTGTTGGAAGAAGATCCCAGTCTTCGTCTTCAGTTTTTGTTACATCCTCCTTTACAACCTCTTCAGTTGATACATCAGCAGACACCCCTTTAATGTCATTCACCAATTCAGTCACAACCAAAGTGTTGAAAGTTATCATCTTCTTGAGTTCCTTTGCAGACTCCTTAGAATTTTCAGCAGCTCGTGCACGTTTTATGTAAGTAATAAACATCTTCCTTACCTGCAGTGTGATATAACAGCATAGAAAAAGTTAAAACCATTTAAAATCCTCATAAATAACCATCAATTTTCTTGACACATGGATACTCACAGCCTTGCTTGCAATAGACATAGCAATTTCCTTGGTTAATTGCAAACCATGTGCTGCTTTTCGTACTGATTTCTGAATTTCAGCATCGTATCCATCAACCCCTGATGCAATTGCATCCATGACAACCTATAAAGAAAAACATAATTCAGTAACTCCATTTTAATCGACCCTTGCAAGACAGAAAAACAAAAGTAACATTAATATTTCCACATATCAGTACTACTATCAATTATCTATACACTTGTGATTTTGTGTTCTTTTCAGCTTGGACGCAAGAGAATTAGAACTAATACAAATGTAATAGTATGCAGATGGCATACATGTTTACAAAGTGAAAACACATGACCTTAATAAATTACATGGAATTCATACAACAGTTCAACAACAAAATTCATGAACAGATAGAAAAACTCTCATGGCAAACACTATGACAGCAAAAGTATCAACCCCTGCGACGCTTCCTAGAAGCCAAAAACCATTCTAATTAATTCCTAGTTAGACATGGAACCAACAAGTGTCAACAAACCTAAACCTATCGGTCATATGAGATATACAAAATTGCTCTCAAACAAGAAAAGAGATGAAGACACATGATCACTTTGTCAATAAATGGGTGCATGGGCTTTTGGTAGCTATAAAAAATTAACTTAGGAGGAAGTAAGAAACAGAGTACCTTTCCAAACAAACGGCCACAAATATCTGAATGAGCAGCTTCAACAGTGTGTTGAGGAATACAGAGCATTACACGCAATCTCAACAAAGCAGCAGCATCCTCCTCGCCAAGCTCTCCATTAGCCACCAACTGCTGAAGCTTTTGGCGGTAAATTTCTAACATTAGAAACAAGAGTTAAATTTTGTTATAATTAGAGTAATAAAAATAGAAACAATATAACAGCCAACAACTACAAAAGAAGATACTAAATTGAAATGCTACTGTTACAGCCTTAAGTTAAGAATCAAGATATGAACGTAACCTCAGAACTCAAAGTGCTGAAAATTTTGGCACTAAATGTGGTAAAATTCCAGCTAACTGTAAACATGACAAGAAATATGTGGAACAAGTTACCTTCGTGAATTTTACAGGCCTTTAGTGGATCAAAGTACAATTCATCACATAAATTTTGAAGGAATGCTGCTTTGCTATCAGCCATTTCTAATTCACCACCAGAAAAAGCTTTTGCAAGGTGTTTGTGATATACTTTGGATGTAACATCAATTGTAATATCTTCTGCTTCACGTTTACCCAACCCAAAAATATTCCTCAACTGAGCTAATGCAGGAAGCTGAAATATATAATTAACATATTAGAAAATAATCCGTTTCTACTCTTTTAGAAAATACGTCTTTACTCTAATAAATGAGTTTAAACCTAACATACAAGTCAAGTATTGGAACAAATATGAAAAACAACTTTTTCTAATTAAGCTTATTAATTAAGGTTTAGAGCAAAAAGTTGTCTTTGCTTACCTGAATGCTAACTCAAGGCAACAAAATTATAAAAAGAACAAAAATCTATATTGAGATCTAAAGCTAAAGCTATTTAGCAAGGACCCCAAGACTCGCTAGTAGTGAAACACGAAAAAGACCAACGCGGACAAGTGTTCTGAAAACATATTTTACTTCAAATTTGAGCGGTAAAATGAGACTCAGAGAAACAAGGATTAGGATATAAACCCAACAACAAGTTTAATCAGAATTTGGCATTGTATTAAAGAGAAAATTTGGAGTCAAATGATAAATGACATCTAGAAAGCCTCGCCAATAGATTGGATCTATATTAATGGTTTAAATTAAACCCGAAATGCCAAACTAGTAGATAACAAAGCATGGAGCACCAATATACAGCTAGAATGTTCAATCTATCTTTTCCAAACACTCATAAATTTTCTAAGTGTTTCCACTTCCCATACAACTTTTTTAATATCCAATGAAATATTTGGAAAGTTCTTCCTCAAGAAAACATTTATCTCAAGTGCACAGAAAAAAAGTTTTTCTTAATTGTTTGGAGCAAAAAAAATTCAGGTATTTAACAGTGCTTATTTGAATGCAATGGCCACTTACCTTATTATCTTCCATGCGACCACTGGCCAAAGCATTTGTAACATATGCTCTGTAAAGAAGTTTCAAGTCCTCTATCTTTCTATCACCATCATACTGGCCACCTGTGCCAATCAAATATGAACTACGGTCAACTCAGAATTTATATTCAAAACACTAGAAGTTGAATGTAACAAAGACATAAAATAAAATCAGTCTAAAAGCTTACCGAGAAAAGAAACTGGGCCAACACCTCGGGCAAAGTGATCGACATCCGCATGGTTCTTTAACGATATGAGTAAATTATTGAATGCCAAGATCTTATCAAGCTCCTCTGCCGCTTGGCTAACTCCAGGACTGAGAAATTTTAAATTGATTAGAAGCGGTATATTCTACTTCTGCAAATTGCTCACTTTCACGAAAATAAAGAAATAAAAAAAAAAAAAAAACTTGGGAAACAAAATGCTAACAGTAGCATCTATTTATACGAGATCAGTTATTAATATAAACCTACAATGATAAAAATCCCTCCATAAAAAGAATAGTCAAATGCATAAAAATCCAACAACATAGGGTGCTAATCAATATAAGTACATGCTTTACCAGAACTAGAAAACTTACACAGTTCTTGTGCGGGATTTAAGTATATCAAGTGCTACTGAAATATTTTCCACAATCAATTTCTTTGTATGCTCCTTGAACAAGTTTTCAGCAAGCTTCAAAGCAAAATTTCATTTAGTCAATAAGTAGTTTTTATAACCTACCAATGAACTATTTGAAAGTCATAAAGGTCTGTCTATCCAAGAGAAAAGAAGCTTTTGAAAGCTCTACTTATGAACGAAGAAATAAAGAAAATGCACCTGATCAGATAGACGATACTGACGTTGAGCTTCTCGAAGTGTAACAAGTTGTTCAGTGTCAATATCTGGTGAGAAATATTCGGTTAGGCCTAAAGAGCGCAAATTCTACGATTTTCTGAGACATTTTTTTTAATAGCAATTAATTGAGAGTTACATAATTCAGAATTGGACATGCTCTTATAATCTAAACAAAAGTGATGTACTTATTTAAAATAGATATACAAACTAATTAATAATATATAAAAATGAAGACAACTTGAGAATTAATTGATAAATCAGTGTACCGATACTTCATTACAATAAGATCAACAGGTATAGATGTGTTACAGAATTACCTCTGCCAATGGATTTCAGCTTGGAAGCATACAACCGGTGGGCATTGTCACGTATAGCTACTTCAACCTAAAAAGGAATATATTGTTGCCATCGTGTCATATAGAATCAACAATAGGACTAGACTAACAAAATAATGACGAGAACATTAAAATTCAAGGCACATTCATTGTTGACTGTATACACATGCAGGGATGTGCAATGTTAGTTTTTGGGAATACACCCATATGCACGATAATACAATTATATAGTTTAATTGTATGAGAAAAATACAAGTCACATTAAAGATTATACATTAAACAAGTATCAACAGATAAATAGCTAAGTAAATACCTGTGAATCAGTAAACTGGAAAATACGCTTCCAAGGTAGAAGGAAAGATGATGCTTCTCCAAAAACGAGATATGACACAAAAATCAACTTCTGAAATGCCTGCACTGGAGATTCACTATTATGGTCATGTTCCATTTTCTCATTCGAATCCACAAAGCAATTATTTACATATACTGGTTCGGATAATAGTACACGTGACTTACCCTGCGTTGCTCAATATTCGCTTCACGATCCCCAACTTCAAGCCTTAGCCTGAAAATTTTCCTACCAACCTAGGCATTAACAAGAACCAAGCAAGTAAGATAAGCAACTACTTCCAGGAATGATATGAAACATATTCAATCGCCATAACCATACACACGGTTAACACACAACACAAATACCTCTATATGCATATCAGCTGCATCTGGATCATCAATTCCTAAAGCATTCTTAAATTCGATAATCCTATCAGCCTCGTCACCTTGAAGTTCCTCACCGCCAGGAGGAAGCACAGACGACACAAACCTGACGAAAAAGTCGAAGTGAAAAATTCATGACTCAAATCCAAACTTCAAAAGCCATACAGAAAATCAAGACCCATTTCTCACATAACTTCATAGTTGGTAATCATGAAAAAGTAAAATCAAATGAATAGATGAATAGTAACTTGATTTTTCACTTACTCTCTATATATATCACAAAGCTCTGCTTTAAAGACCTCATCCTCCTTTTTCACACCATACCTAGAAAATTAAGCATTGCAAAAAACAACAAATAGATATTAGATATTTAGTTATAAAAAAATCTCACCAAAATCAATTTCAATACAGTAATGATACATCATACATGGACACCTACTTTTTGTACACCCACACAACACCGTGTTAACTACGTTAAAAAATGTGGTTAATTCAGTTGAGTAAATTGTTAATTCAATTCACAACCAAATTTTATGATTAATTCAATTCAACTACATGGACTACCCATAATCATCAATGTGAATCAAATTAACCATATTTTTACAAAAAAAGTGGTTATCCATGATACATTTTATTTATCTCAATAAACTATCATGAACAGAAAAATTTATAACTAATTACTCAGTAATAATATAAGAGATTAACTGTTATGCAATGACAGTGTAAAATAACTTTACACGTACATCAAATTAAATCAATCACTGTCACTTTTACAAGTATATTATAACATAATAAATTTAACGCGTAAGAAAATAAACATGAATTCAAATAAACCTATTGGCGATTCGATCAATGTCTTCGTTCTTCAACAACGAAGGATGATCAAGATCAGCAACAAAGTTATGCAAATTCACAGCCGCAACTTGCGGCGCCGCGGCATTAAGAGCATACGCAGCCGCACCACCAGCAACACCCAAAGCAACCGCTCCTCCAACAGCGGCATTTCGACTTCCACCGAATTTCGAGCCGAGATGAAATCCCGCGGCTACAGCGCTGGCAATAACAACGGCGGATGTAGCGAGACGGAGTGGTGGAGATAGTTTGTCAACGACGTTTTCGATTCCGGTGAGGTCTTTGGGCGGAGGAACGGAGGAGGAGGAGGAAGAGCGTGGGAGTGAGAGTTTGAAACGGTGTCGTTTGGTGGATGAAGAGAGTGGGAAAGGGAAGGGTAATGGAATGAGAGAAGAAGGTGTGAGAGTTGATGAAGGATTCATTGTTTTGGTTTGAATAGAAATGAGAAAAGAAAAAAAGGTGTAAGAGACGGTTATATATAGTTGGTGTGGTCCATACTCCATAGGGTTTAACGAAAAATAATTTGGAGAAAAATTATATGGGTTTTTTTTTTTATTATTCAATGGGCTTTTTGAAAAGAAAATAGCTCTTCTCACTTCCATTTTTTCTTCCAAATACCCGAAAAATACCAAAATACTCAGCGGTAAATAATTGTCGTAACTAACTTGTTGGGAGTATTTTTATCCGTTTAGGGTGCCTGATAACAAACTATGGGTACCTAAAGAGCAATTTATCGTGTTTTCCAATAATTGAAATGTGTTTTGTGGTTTTGGACAATTTTTTTTTATTAAGGCGAGAAAAAATTAAATTGCAAAACAGGAAGAGACCTGAATCTTAATACAACAAAAAGAATCTGTAACACCCGTATTAAAAGTGTCTAGAATACTTAATACGTTCGTTAAAACTGATACTGGATACATTTAATCATACAATACGGAGAGCGACATGAGTCGGAATTCAGATACAAGAGTCACATATTA
>Ga0315914_1005362_pt1 | contig 18684 bp, 10 predicted proteins | sample MpolenodulesMG_FD_203920 | JGI IMG/M metagenome (GOLD analysis project Ga0315914, IMG submission 203920) | Medicago polymorpha root nodule microbial communities from Los Angeles, California, United States - elongated nodules | ecosystem: Host-associated > Plants > Roots > Nodule | place: USA... | reverse complement strand
CGGGGTACTGGTTAAGGATACTAAAAAGGGAAATTATATAGTAATTATTGCATTGAAAACTGTGTAATTAATCCATAAATAAGTCAACAAAGTTTCCTTTTATGGTAATAAATTCCTTTTTTTTTTGTATGCTTAACCAGTACCCGGGGGCACCGGTTAGCATGACCCTTTTTAAAATGATCTTTATAATAAAACTTATTTTCAACTCAATTGTTATAATGAACCATCAATCAATCAATTGTATTCAAAACACTTAAAAAATATTATTAATTGAATAGTTCATTCATATATTATTTGTATGGGGTGAGGAAAAAAACAAAAAAACTGAATCGTACTGTTGAACTGAACAAAAAAAAAACCAAATTGTTACTAACGATTCTGGAACTAAACTAAAACATTCTCTTAGAGTGTGTTTGGAGGAGGTAATTGAAAAATTTGGAAGAATTTAAATTTTTGGGCAATTCAAATCATTCAACTAAATTGACTTCATTTCTAAATATTCTTGTTTAGGTAGAGTAATAAAAAAAAATTATTTTCATATTTTTTGTGCAACTTTTATAAATTTTACTTTTTTTACCAAATTTGTAAATTGAAATAAGGGATCAATTAGTAAATTTAAAAATTTTTAGGGGTAAATTTGTAATTTTAAAAAATATTAGGGTTCAAATTACAATTTTTTTGTAAATTTATTGGGGTGAATTTGGAAAATTTGAGGACTAAAATGCAAAATTCGAAAAATTATAAGAATGAATTTTTTTTTTGAAATTCTTGGCTTTTGAGGTGTCATTTGAAGTTCTCTAAATTTAACTTGAACAAAATACTTCATAAATTTCCATCATTTTGAAAATTCTCCATATTATTATCCAAACAATAGAATTCATTTAAAAGTATTTAAATTCCCTCAAAACATTACGTTACCTCAAAACATCCACTCATCCAAACACACTCCTAAACTTTCTTTTTACAAAAAAAATAAGGGGTGACAAACTCACAGAGTGATTATTCAAGTATTAATTTTTTTTTAAGATGGCATCACAATAACTTTATTCAATTATGATATTAAAAAATAACTTTCTTCAATTATATATATTTTTTTCTTTAAAAAAAAACCAGTTTATTGCGAAGTGTATCATTAATTAAGTAATGTTTGGTATATTTTGTAAATAAGCTTACCAACATTAAAGTCAGTATCGGAAAATTTATATTTTATTTTATAAAGTATCTTTTTTTGATATAGTAAATTTTTATTAAATACATTATAATTTATTTTTGGTATTTTTATAAAAGATAAATGTTTTATTTCTATGTATTGGTGTTTTTTACATAAGGGTAAAAATGGTATAAAAAATTTATAATTTATTTCATTCCATCCACTTTCTAAACAATCGATTGACAACTTTATTATGTTTCGTCGTATAATACTCAAATAGTGAAATGAAGTCTTTATTCCATTCCTCTTTAGTCTGTTCCATTCCATTTTATTATATTTTGTTTTGCTCCATTGTATTCCATCAATCCAAACAAAATTTAGGAGGTTGAAATGGGATGAGGGTGGATGTTGAGGGCATTTATAGGGTGATGGAAGATAGCAGACGGACGAGGAAACGCTATGGAAATGAAAATGGCGTAAGAGCAATGAAATGTTGCGCTATCCATCACATGTTTGCTACTATCCTCAGAAAGATTTTTTTGATAGTATCTATCCTACGAAAGATACTAATGGAACTACCTCTCTTATCTAGATAAAATATTCAATTATCAATGGTCAGATTGATAATACAAATGAATAATTTTAGAAAAACAATTTTATGATTTTATGTTAAGCAATTTTTTTTTATGATATGCTTACAACTTGTTTTCCAAATTGATATTTTAGCATCCTTAACACATTTAAACCGTAATTTTAGATTGTCTTTTTTTGTAGCAATTGAACATAGTAATACTCAATTTTGTGAACCCCGTATGATGTAATATATCCTCTCTGAGTTGATTATCGACATTCTTAGAAAAAAACACCTGGGTCTTCTGGTAATTTATTTGTTGTCCCGATGTTTGGCAAAACATATCCAAACAATGCAAAACACAATGAGCTTGCTCAATAGAAGCCTCTGCAAAAAGAAGAAGATCATCAACAAAAACCAAATGAGAGATTTGAGGTCCATACCTGCCTACTCTCATAGGTTTCCAGTAACATGCATCCACCTGATCTGCAATGATATGAGACAATTTCTCCATGCATATGACAAAAAGATAAGGGAAAAGGGGGTCACCTTGCCTAATACCTCTTGTGGGGACAAAATTGTCAGTTTTCTCTCCATTCCATAAAATTTTGTAGGAGGGAGAAGAAATGCAATGATGAATTACCTGAATGAGCTTTGGCGGGAAATTACAATCCTCTAAACATTTTTCCACAAAATTCCAGTTTAGACGGTCATAGGCTTTTTCCAGATCAATTTTAACAGACATAAACATCTTATTACCTTTCATTCTATACATAGAGTGGACCATCTCTTGGGCTACAATGATGTTATGATGGATGCTTCTACCAGAAATAAAACTAGACTGGCATGGAGAGATTATCCCATCAAGTAAAGGTTTGATTCTATTAACAATAACTTTAGAAATAACTTTATAAATAACATTACATAAATCTATGGGTCTAAATTGAGAAACAAATTCAGGTTTATCAATTTTAGGAATCATCACAAACTAATAGTTTGGGCAAACATAGCTCCGGGACGCACGTCGAGAGGACATTATAGTCATATTATCAACAAGATTCAAAACAAACTGAGTGGTTGGAAGCATCAATGTTTAAACTTAGTTGGTAGAATCACAATTTCTAATTCGGTCCTTAGTTCAATACCTAACTACCATATGCAGTATGCTAAACTTCCTAGAACCATTTGTGTGGAGATGGAAAAAATTCAAAGGGGTTTTATTTGGGGAGATAGTGATCAGGGTCGTAAACCTCATTTAGTTGGGTGGCATGTTGCTTGTTTGCCTGAGGTGGATGGTGGGCTAGGCCTAAAGCATCCCCACCTTATGAATGAAGCCTTTTTAATGAAGATGCTTTAGAATCTAAATTCTAAGCCAGATGATATGTGGTGCAAAGTGCTTTATAGTAAGTATGGTCGTAATAATGATTTAAGTTTGGCCATTCAATCCCAACCTTACGATTCTTCTTTGTGGAAAGCTCTTGGTGGAATTTGGGGGGAGTTTCAAAGAAATATTGTGTGGAAAATTGGAGATGGTCTTCGTACCAATTTTTGGATGGATAGATGGGGCACCAACAACTTTTCTCTTATTACAGTAGCTACTCAATCTTATATTGACACCACTTTTAATGTTAAGGATGTGACGAATGACTCTGGAAATTGGGATACTGATTTCTTGTTTCACAATCTTCCTGAAAACATTGCAAATAAAGTAATTGCTCTCCTTGCGCCCATTGAGCCTGATGGACCTGACAACATTGGGTGGGGAGGAACTAGTACTCAATAATTCTATGTTAAAAGTGCGTACAATTCGCTTCTTCGTAACCAATCCAATGTGGAAGGGATTGGAAAGTTCTTTGGAGATGGAGGGGTCCTCATCGTATTCAAACTTTCATGTGGTTAGTCATGGCCGTATTCTTACTAACTACCGTCGAAGTAGGTGGGGGACAGGAATTTCGCCTACTTGTCCTTGTTGTGGGAATGCAGATGAGACCGTTATTCATGTGCTTCGTGATTGCAGGCATGCATCTCAGGTATGGACTAGACTTGTGTCTCCTGATTTCATAACTAATTTCTTTTCCTTTGTTGATTGCAGGGAATGGGTTTTTAAAAACCTCGGTAAAAGATGGAATGGAGTTATCAACTCTAGGTGGCAGACAACGTTCGTGACTACATGTTGGCATTTGTGGACATGGAGAAACAAAGCTATTTTTGAAGAAGGGTTCCAAAGACCGAATAATCCAACTTATGTAATCCAAAAGTTCATCATGTCCATTGAAGAAGTCTCTCAAGATCATTTGAAAAACAATCCTCATCAAAGGGAAATTGTGTATATTGGATGGAAGAGACCTTCAAATGGTTGGATGAAACTCAATTGTGATGGAGCGTGCAAAGGTAAAGGGGAGTTTGCTGGGTGTGGCGGTATTTTACGTCAATCTGATGGAAGATGGATCAAGGGATTTAGTCGCAAAATTGGAGCTTGTGATGCTCTGCATGCTGAGATGTGGGGTCTTTATCTAGGGTTTGATATGGCTTGGAGTGAGGGTTTATCTCACGTGATCGTTGAGAGTGACTCAAAAGTGCTTATTGATACGGTTACTAACAATTGCAAGATCAATGGAACCATCCCTTCTCTGGTTTGATGTATTCAGGAGATCCTTCAGCGAGATTGGCATGCTCAGGTTATTCACACTTGGCGGGAAGGCAACAAATGTGCTGACTGGCTGACAAATTTTAGCCTATCATTGAATTCTTGGAATTTGGTTGTTTTGGAGTCTCCACCCAATGAACTTCAAAGACTCATTTATGATGATATTTCTGGGACTTGCATGCCTAGGAATCTGCGTGTAATTTAGTTTTTTTTCTCTTTCTTTTGGGCCGTAGGCCCTCTTTTGTAACTAAAAAAAAAAAAACTCAATTTTGTGACACGTTTCTTAGAAAAAATGGAGTAATGGTTTATTTATGCATAGTGACGTGGCACCACGTGGATTGTGAATAAAGAAAAAGAAACAAGTGAAAGTCAAAGAGGAGAAGGCATTGCCTCCGTGGAAGTGGGAACCACCAGTAGATTGATCACGGACTGAACTAAGTTAAGCTGCAAGCATCAAGCAGGATATACCACTCATTCGTTTCATTAAGATTTGATAATGACGTCCTTGCTGACGTCTTCTATCTAATACGAATAAGTATCTTTCTGAAAAAGTAGACAAAGCAAAAAGATACAAAATACAGTATTAAAGTAACTTTAGGGGTGCACGGTCTCTATGCTACGTAGTATTTGTGTGCATTTTTTTCCAAATTTCTAAATCTAATCCACGAAAAATAACGACCTCTTAAAGATTATTTTATTTCATATAATTTTATATAGATTATACTATAGACTGTACCTCCCTCAGTAATGTATGGACGGGCATTGCTATATAGTTATTGACTATTGAGTAGAGTAGAAAGGTCGTTGTTTGAGAATGAACGGGCTAAGAGGCGAAAGAGCGCCTCTTTTGGAGGCTGAGCGCGGTGGTGTAAGTCAATTTCTTTCTTTCTCTTCTATCCATAATAATCCCTTCTTCATCCTTTATTTATTTAGATTATGCACGTTTTTATTGTTTAAGAGTTAAGACTACTCTACTAGTATTGTTATATGAAACTGTAGTCCCCCACCCCCGATTCATTCATGCTTATTGGTTATGCATTTATTATTATCATTACAATACAAAAACGTCCAAAATTATTTTGTACCCTGCATTTATCCTTGTACACTTGTTTACTACTCTATTCGTTGTTTTCTTATATTATTATAGGTAAGGGGAAAGAAACGCGACGATTCCACGGCAGCAGATCAAGTATCAGACCTTGAACATGGTGATGGCGTACCGGTAATCATATCATACCCCCTTATTATTTATTATCCTGGACAATTGTTAACTTTATTATGTATTAATATTTCAGGCTGCACATGTGGGTTTCTTTAGAGTCTTTTCACTTGTAAGTAGCCACTGGCTTAGTTGTTTCATTTATGTATTGCTTCCATTTTTATTTTATTTTTTTAATTAAGATTGTTAAAGTTACTTCTTTTTTTCTGTTTTGTAAAATAATCACAGGCAAAGCCTGAGGCTGGAAAATTGGTCATTGCTACGGTAGCTCTGTTGATTGCAGCCACGTCAAGTACCTTAGTTGTATGCATCATTTACTCTTTTTTCTGTTACTCCAACACGTATCTATATTACTTGCTCCCACTCTATAGATTTTATAAAGTTAAAGGTTCGCTCTTACGAACATGAAAATATGTGCTTCTGCAGCAAAAATTTGGTGGGAAGATAATTGACATTGTCTCAGGAGATATAAGAACACCTGAGGAGAAAGATGCAGCATTAGAAGCTGTCAAGAACACCATACTAGAAATCTTTCTCATTGTTGTCATCGGGTAAGTATGATCCTTACGATCACCTGTACTTTTCAACTCATCATGTAGTTTTATCTTATAATGATCTCAAATGGTTTACTGAGTAATCTGAGTTTTACAGTTCAGTTTGCTCCGCACTTCGAGCCTGGCTTTTTTATTCTGCCAGCGAAAGGGTTGTTGCGCGGCTAAGGAAGAATTTGTTCAGTCACCTTGTAAACCAGGTAATTTGTTTGTTTCTCTTCAATCGTGTTACTTTTGATAACTTGGAGAGTTGAAAATTTTAAATTTTGTAGCTTTTAATCAGTAATGACCCTTTATCCCACGTTAAATGTGTGTTTGTTAATTCACGGATGATGGTTTTTCAGGAAATAGCTTTCTTTGATGTTACACGGACCGGGGAACTTTTAAGTAGGCTATCTGAAGATACACAGATCATTAAGAATGCTGCAACTACCAACCTCTCAGAGGCCTTGAGAAACTTGTCAACTGCATTTATTGGTCTCAGCTTCATGTTTGCAACATCATGGAAGTTAACGTGTGAGTAATATGTGCAGCACCTACACACCCATCAAGGCATACCAACCATTGAACCAATCAAATTCATGAAAATTAATTATATATTTTTAATACTTAACAGCATATTAAGTAAGATTAGAATCATAAACTCATAAAAAATCTAATTAGATGAAATTTCAATTGAGCAAAATGACACAAAACTACATGTACTACAAGTTAAAAATATTTAATAAGAAATACTAAATAATAACAATCCTTATGTGGACTGTGCATGTGAGATTTTATTCTCATTTTTATTCTTGATTGAATAAAAAAAATCAAACTGATTTGTCACCGTTGGTTTTTCTTGTTTTTAAACTGGTTGAAAAGGTTCTCTTATTGTCAGGTTTTTCGGATTGTCTGGACAAATTGACAAGTTTTTTGACGGATTTGGTCTGGTTTTTTAATCTAAGATTTATCCTAACGTGTGTTCTCTCTCTTGACAATATCTTATAGTATTGGCTCTGGCTGTTGTACCTGTTATTTCTGTCGCTGTTCGTCAATTTGGTCGTTTCCTGCGTGAACTCTCTCATAAAACTCAAGCTGCAGCTGCAGTAGCTTCTTCAATTGCCGAGGTATGTCTCTCCCATTAAACAGATTAGAATAGCTTCAAGTGTTTTTCATAGGAGAAGATATGCTAACCGATTTAAATTTTGTCTGTGTTGCTTAGGAATCCTTTGGTGCAATAAGAACAGTTAGATCTTTTGCTCAGGAAGATTATGAAATAGAACGCTACTCTGAGAAAGTTAACGAGACTCGATCACTTGGACTTAAACAGGCTGTGAGTTAGTCATTCATATTTTGATACACATGCTAATGTTCAATTTTATTGCCCGTATTTAATCTTGTCTACTTTGTTATACAGAAAGTTGTTGGACTCTTCTCCGGAGGTCTTAACGCAGCATCTACACTTTCAGTTATTGTAGTTGTTATATATGGAGCTAATTTGACGATCAAGGGTTCCATGACCTCGGGTGATCTTACATCTTTCATTCTTTATAGTCTCTCAGGTATTTTCCTCTTTCTATTTTTTCCTTTTCCAAGCTAAAGAGTCCTTATCCACAATTGAAAATATGTTAAGTTGCTAGTTGTTTTTCTTCTTTATTTAATGCAGTTGTGATTTGATCTGTTGTATTCGAATTCGAGCTGCCAGTTTTGTACTTATGTTGACTCAATTACTTTGCCTTGTAGTTGGATCTTCTATATCTGGTTTGTCGGGATTGTATACTGTAGTTATGAAAGCTGCCGGCGCTAGCAGAAGGGTATTTCAACTGTTGGATCGTGCCTCATCAATGCCTAAGGCAGGAGATAAATGTCCTCTGGGGTCAGTTACATAAATTTCCTACAGTATTTTCTTAAGTGAATTTCAGAATTTAAATATACCCCTTTTTAGCTTAAAATATTTTTCGATTTAAGAAATTGGTGATCTCTTAAAATGAGAAGTGATATTAAATGTCTATTATTGTAGTGATCATGATGGGGAAGTGGAACTAAATGATGTATGGTTTTCCTATCCATCACGCCCTAATCATATGGTGCTCAAGGTAGCTCTTTCCTTCTAGTTTTGTGTTCTAGTGATATAACTTTAGCGGTAATAATTAAAACAAAGTATAATTCTCTGCTCTTTTCTAGGGCATTAATATAAAACTGCAACCTGGCTCAAAGGTTGCTCTTGTTGGTCCAAGCGGTGGCGGAAAGGTTAGTTCATATTTTCCTGTGATCATCGTTTCTTACTTTTTCCTTTGTTCCATTGGTTATTTTGGCAGCTCATCATTCCAAAGGTTATCATTAAAAATGCTTTAATAGAAGCATAGAAAAAGAAAAGTATAGTAAAGTGGATGCGAATAACATCATGTGCATTAATTTACTCGGTTCTTGTTTGTGCAGACTACAATTGCAAACTTAATTGAAAGATTTTATGACCCAACTAAGGGAAATATTCTCGTGAATGGTGTTCCTCTGGTAGAGATATCACACAAACATTTACACAGAAAGGTATTTCTTTTATTTTAATATTTGGCTCTTCAAATAGTTTTGTATTTCTATTTATTGCCAAACACTGTAAGTCTGTATCAATTAATAATTCGGCACAAAGCAGCTGTTCCGCCATGTAACCATGGTTTAATATATGATATGTGTATGATCTCAATATAAATTTAACCCTCCAAGATCTAATTTATTTTTGTGATTTCGATAACTAAAGTGGTTTGCTCCCATATTTGCAGATCAGCATAGTTAGTCAGGAGCCTACACTCTTCAATTGTTCCATAGAGGAGAACATAGCTTATGGATTTGATGGCAAAATTGAGGACGCTGATATTGAAAATGCAGCTGTAATATTTATTGTCTTCTTTCACTAACGAGACAACATCTCTCTCCCATCTTTCATTTGCTCATGATTATTATCTAATTGAATGCAGAAAATGGCCAACGCGCACGAATTTATATCAAATTTTCCAGAAAAATACAAGACCTTTGTTGGAGAACGAGGCATAAGGCTTTCCGGAGGACAGAAACAGAGAATAGCAATTGCTAGAGCGTTGCTTATGGACCCAAAAATTCTCTTACTGGATGAAGCCACCAGTGCCTTAGATGCTGAAAGCGAATACTTGGTGCAGGTGAGCTAACACATTATTTGTCTGAGTTTATTTTTCCAGCTTCACGAACATGTAAAATTTTCCTATCACTGTGGTTTGCGCAATAAGCTAAAAGATGTAATGAACACGGTGCAGGATGCTATGGATTCTATCATGAAGGGAAGGACAGTTCTAGTCATTGCTCATAGGTTATCAACTGTTAAAACTGCTAATACAGTTGCAGTTGTTTCTGATGGTCAAATAGTTGAGAGTGGCACTCATGACGAGCTTCTCGAGAAGAATGGTGTTTATACTGCATTAGTCAAGAGACAACTACAGACAACAAAAACCGAAATCTAATCTATGCCTAGCCAAGAATGGTGTTTATACTGCACTAGTCAGGAGACAACTACAGACAAAAAAACCAGATAACCGTTGCCAGTTACCATGGTACTTTTGAGAACACTCCAGTCTGCTCGCAGACCGTAGAGGGGAGGAGACACTTTATACGTCGACACACAAGTTCTAAGTTAAAAAACTTGCTCCTTATATTGAGCATTATGTTTATCTAAACTTAATTTGAGCAAGTTTGCTTGGCATAATCTAAAGTTAGCTTTGCATGCTAGTCAGATAAATCAAAATGCTGCAAGTTAAATGAAGTTGCTTAAATCAAATGTAACTTATGGCCAGTTTGGAGTGACTTATTTGAGCTCATCTACTGACATAAGTTTGAGAGACTGTTTGGGGGAACTTATGAAAACAGCTTATGACAATTTTCAAAAAAAAAATTAGCTTATTTTCATAAATTCTCTAATATAGTTTATAAAAAAAACTTATAGCATATACAAAAAAGAAAACTATTTCATCTTTTGATAAAGAAATAGCTTATGTAAGCTTGTCAATAAGCGCTTATTTCATGGTAAGCACTTGTGTTATAAGCTGCAAATAAGTCGTGTATCCAAACATGCCCATAATTTGCGAATCAAAATAATAATGTACGTAACAAGCTTGTTTTATGCACGACTTGTGGGAGTGAACCAGAGAAAACGTGCAGCTAGGGATTTCATAAGAAATTCAGAACTCATTAATGAGAAAAATATGAATCAATCCTTCAAAAATAAAATGAGAAACATATGAATCAAAGCATTTCTATTTAATTGAATGAGGAACAACTTTTAGAGTAAGTATTTATAGAAACTGCACAATTGCATGGTTATGGTCCACAAAAGAAAGTCTGCTATCTTATTAACAAATTAAAATAAGGGAAATATTAACTAGTGACTGGGGCACTAGTTAAGGAGATTAATATATAAAAAATTTATTGGGAAATGATGAAAGGGGAACATTTCCACTTTATGAAAGTTAAAAAGTTGTTGTAAAAATTTCTATTTTTAACTTTCTTAACTAGTAGTCTAGTACCTCAGAGGTGTCTCTGGCAAAGACACCGTTTAACATAACCTTTTTTATAAAAAGATAAGAGGATGTATATACTTCCCATAATTTTTTTTTAATGTCTTCTTGTCTTTGACCTAACACAACATTGTTAGTTCTAATACCAACACATCTTATCTAGTTATTTTTTTTGGTTTAACTTCCATTTATCTAATGAATTTCTTTTTGATTTCCTTCGAAGTTTAGTTTCATCAAAAAGATTTTCATAGTTGAAGTTGAATCTATTTTGTTGGTGAACAATCTCTTTAACAATTGAGTCAACTTTCGTCGATGATGCCATCAAAATAACTTACAATGAACACGTTGATAATATTATATTGAAATCAATTCATCTAGATTTCAAATTCAAAAATTGTTTTTTACCAAAGATCTCAAATTCAATATTTTAGATTTATAAAATTGATCTTTAGATAAAGAAAGGTAGCATCATATTTTTAACACGCATTCAATACAACCCTTTAAAATTTATTTCAAACGAATCTACTATATTTACATGCAATCAATGAGCTTCAACCACCCAAAAAACTTGACCACATTACAATCTAAATTCCTAAAAAGCAGTTGAAAATAACCACTTTCTGTTTAAAAAAAAAAAAAATCACTTTTTACTCCTTCCAAATAAACGGGATTCTCAACCCTTCAGCTAGCTTATGATCAAACAGTGAACAAAAAAATGCAGAGCTTAGTTCGGCGGTTCACGGCGGTAACACGCCACCACCACCACCACCACCGCCCTCAACCCAACCTCACCTTCAACCCACACCGTATCTCCCACACTCGTCCTTCAACTCACATCGCCCAACCTTCCAATATAAATAACCACATTCCTTCACCTTCCTCCGCCATTCACTCATGGCGTTTCCTTTCCACCAAAATTCGTTCCTCTCTCTCCCAACCAATGATCGTTCGAAGAAACTATCTCTCGATTGCCAAAAGCATCATTGATCGTAGCTTTCCCAGAGTTCATTTTCATCGACAGAACTACATTTCAAATTGGAATAGTAATTCGTTTCGGAGTGGTTGGTAATTTTCCGTCAGATTCTCTATACCCGTTCATTTCTTTACAATCTGAATTTATTCAATCTCAATTGTGATTTTAATTTGGACTGAGATTTAGTTTAGGGTTTATGAGGGTTTTGCTTCTATATTTATTTTTATCTGTTATTTATCACCTGAATTTTACCAACTTTGAAAATTTCAATCTTTTTGCTTATTACTAATTCTTATGCTCATTAGTAATCATTATTTATTACTCTATAATGTTGACACCAGTTGTAATTTAAGAACATGACATAATTGAACATGACATTATTGAACGTAATCACATGTGTAGTGTCGAACACCGGACACGCCTTCAATCAGAAGTTTAGGTGCTATAGAGGTTTAGGCTTTTACGTGTTATATGGGATTTCAATAATATAATTTGTCATTTTTACAGGAGATCATGGCTAAACAGGCTGACACCAAATGACATGGTTTTGGGGTTGATTGTAGCTAATGTTGCTGTTTTTTTATTTTGGAAGATAGCAACTCAAAATTTTATGCTAAATAACTTTACAGTGAGTTTCTTGATTTAAAATTTTATTCAACTTAATTGTACTTGTCGATATATTTGCCCAACATTTGCTGCTTTATATGTAACACCCGCCTGTTATATTGGTTTATCAAATGTATGTTTCTTAGGAAAGTTGTCAATACAATTGTATAATTTGTATTATTGCAAGTGTATGATCTATTACTATTATCTTTAGAGATGTATGATGTATCAGTGTTCTTGCCTTATTTTTATTGAGGATAGAAAGATAAAATATACTTCTGCTTTAAACAATTCCAAACAGCCAGAGCATCATAATATTTTAGTAATTGTTTCTGGATTGGCACTTTACCAGCTGTTGAAGGATGAAATTGATAAATGTGTTGTTTTGATGTTTTTGCCTGCGTGTATTTAACTTCATCTAGAGTGCTGATTCATTTATTTTCTGTTCACAGATCTCTTTGGACAATATTAAGAGTGGACGCTTGCACACTTTGATTACCAATGCATTCAGTCATGTAGATGCCTGGCATTTAATGTCCAACATGCTTGGACTCTACTTCTTTGGATTGAGTGTGCGGTTTCTTGTTCTCATTTTTTATCATTATTTTTCTCTCATATGTTCACTTTTTTCTCCTTTTCCTTACCTTAGTAATATTTTGTTTTAGGTTGGTGTCTGCTCTAGACTCACATTCACCATAAAACAGAGAATAATAAGTCATATGGTTATGAAATTTGGAGTCTGATATTTAAGTTGAAATGCAATAATTTTGACAAAAAAAATAAAAAAAATATCTGAAGTTCTTAGGTAATCTAGATAGATTATCAGGCATTCAGGCTTGTTTGTTTAGGTGGCAATTTCAGATCTTCTGTCTCTTGAAAATTGTTTGTTTGGATCACTCATCAAATGATTTATCTTGAGCCACTTCATTCGTCAGATGATTTATTTTGAGTACATTGTATATAACTAATAATTAGTTAGTAATCATGCAGCAAGCTTTTATTTATAGATAATCTTTTTTCCCAATCACTTTTGTCTTTAAATTTTAAATATATGCAAAATGCTAATAACTACTTTATATCATGCTACGTATATTATGCAATTTCATGTTTTCTCTTTAATTTCTGGGTTATATGACTGGATATGCCTATTTCATATTTTTCCTTTTCTTTTTGTAGGTTTATGTACTCCTTCTGATTAATATGTTTTATTCATTTTATGACTTCTTCGTATCCCTGTTACTAGATGTTAGATTTAGGAAGAAAACCCCCGTATATGTGGAATTTGAGTTTGTAGTTTAAGCAATATCTACTAATTGTTGGGACTTTTAATACTACACAATTTGAAGACTGTGATTTTACCACTAGCCATCCTCTCAATTTTCGTATTACTGATATTTGTTCTTTTTCTCGAATTTTGTAGTTAATGTAATGTCTTTTTCATTTATTTGCCTTACTTTTTGGTAGACAGTAATAGATTTAATTATTCGATAGTGACATGTAACTTGACTTGTTAAGAACATCAGTTTGAGTAACCAGTTATTTGTTTTCCTCTGCAACCAGTTATTTATACCATTAGCTTCATTAACCTTTAACTCTTTTCAATTGGGCTTTGAGCAGATTGCAAGTAAATTTGGACCTGAATTTCTGCTGAAGCTATATCTTGCTGGCGCAATCGGTGGTTCTGTTTTCTATCTTGGGCATCAATCCTACAAGTCTCTAACATCAAAGGTCTAGTGATGATTAGAAAGGAGCCTTTCTGCCAATTCTAAAACTTTCTTTTAAAAATTTTTTTGGGTGAAACAAAGGAACAAAATCTTGATTTTAAGCCTTCACCAGATGCTAGAAAAAATTGTAATTAATATGCTAATTCATTCTTCAGCCTCAAACCTTTGATATATGAATTTCTCAATTTTACTTTCATTTTGCTTTAAAAGTTTGAAAGCTATTTTTTTGTTGACAAATGTATGGTTTAGTATACGATGATAATAAACATTTTGTAGCTAAGGTGCCTAGTGTATATTTTGTTAACATATGAGCAAAAGTTAATATTTACACTCTTGGTTTGAACTTGTAATCTTTTGATCGAAATACTTTGAAAGATGTGAAAAATCATCATCAACATTTTATTTGACTTAACATTTCTCTGTATCTTGTTTGCAACAGGGCTATGGAGCTATCAAGGCTTCAAAGGAATTAGCATTGGTGAGCTTATAGTAACTATTCTATTACCGGCTTCCCTTCTTCAGGGATTGTAGGACGTGTTATGTAATTACTGATGTTCTTGGTTTCACTAGTTAATTATGATTTATGAGCAATGTGTTTTGAGGGAATGATTTCTACTTTTATTCTGTGTTAATTTCTTTGAAGACTCTTCTATTCAAAAATCAAATTGAATAGGATGTTGCCTCGTAAATTCCATTTTAGGTTTTAAATTATGTTTGTAGTACCTCTATGGAACACAATTGTGTAAATAAGTTTCATGGCCTGTGGGTGTCAATCAACTATTTGACTCAATCAAGTTCGCCAAATTGCAGAAATGTCAATATTTGTTAGTCTTCTTATAGTTAGGTTATCAAGTTTTTTTTTTTAATAACTCAGACCCTTATTTTCAAGTTTTTTTTTTGTATAGTCACTGAATGATTACTTTCATTCATCACTTATGGCATTAGTTAAACTCATTTTTAATTAACAACTTTCCAATGATTAGGGAGCAAGTGGAGCTGTGAATGCAGTTATGCTGCTGGACATATTCCTCAATCCAAGAGCAACTATATACTTGGACTTTTTTATACCAGTTCCTGCAGCGTTGCTGGTAAGCTGTTATCTACCTTGTGATAGGTCAAAAACTGAACTTTGCAGGTCGGAGACTGACATATCCTTTTCTTCTGTGTAATAAAATTATGGCGAATCAAGGGGATCTTTTTGATCGGGAAAGATATGCTGAGGATAATAGAGGTATGATGGACCCTGTCAATCTTGTATTCTTGTATATTATCATGTTTACCTTTTTTCATAGCATTTTCCATCTCAAGTAGCTTAGTTGTCCGAGAAGGATCACCAAACTCGTAGTCATAACTACTTATGCTATGATATCACTATAATTTCTACAAATTTCGAGATTTAGTATACTAAAATCATCAAATTGATGCAATCTAGTAGGTCTGTCCATTGTTATGAAATATCTGTACAAATCACTAGTCTTTTTGTGATCATCTTGATGCTTTAAGCCTGTAGAAAGATGGTGAAACAGACGGCTTTGTTTAGGCAGAGAATTTATTAGATTGTTTTTCTTGTCCTTTATTTTTCCTTTTAATAAAAAAAAAACAGCTACTTACCAGGAAAAACGAAAACCATTATTTTTCTTTCACAGCACATTCCTTCTCAAAAACAAAGCATTAACATTTGGCTAACATTATAAATAATTGTTGGTTTTCAAATTGTAGGGAGACAGTGCGATATCAGGATCTGCACATTTGGGTGGCATTGCAGTTGCAGCCATAGCATGGTCAAGAGTTCGGAAAGGAAGATTCTAAATCCTTTTTCAGACCTCCGCAAAACAAGTTTTTTACTCTGTTAATTATGATGCTATAATCTATCATTTTTAATTAGCAACTATAAATTAGGTGAAGTTATTGGGTTAGATTGTTATTAAAAAATAGTTATTCTGTCAAAAAGAAGTTATTGAGTGAATAGGCAAAAAAAACCCTGAAATTGTAACTTTCGTCAAAAAACCCCTGACTTTTAAGAAACTTCAAAACCCCCCTGAAATTGTCAAACGTTAGTCAATCACCCCCTCCGTTTGTTTTGGCTGTTAAATGACTTTTTTTTTCCTTCATCTTCTTCCTTCCACTTTTTCATCATATTCAACATCACCTTCATCAATATTCATAAAAAATCTAGAAAAATTAGGAGTATTCTTTAAATTAATTTGCTATAGGACGCAAAACACCGGCCTTTGTAATGAAGAGAATCGTCCGGGAGGTATAAGCTTTCCTCTCAGGTAGAGAGTTCATCTTCTTGATGAATGACAAAAGCATGTCGTGGTAATCAATAATAAATAGTCTCTTTTCCACCAAGTTCTTGCTCCAGTAGTTCCTTTGTTATTGCTGATTCAGGAGGGCCATAGATAGTTGGATCTAATTTGCTGCGGATTGGAAACTCCTGCAAAGACCAAAAACACCTTCAATAGTTGGATACTCATGTAACTTCATAATTGGTATGAATAAAAATGAAAACTACCTTCAATTGCTCAATATTCACTGGATTGACTCCAGCTAAGGCTTGCCTTGCAATTCGTTGTCCCGCAACCAAGCAAATCTATCTCCTGTAACAATGCAAAAGGACTAGTTTGTTGAATGAATGTGGTTCTGATAAATACAAGGTTCTAATCTACATATTTATAATTAGTAATCCACTGTCTTTCAATCTTTGTTGATTAACTTAGGTGGTGTTATTGTTGTTGATGGTGGTGGATGTATAATAATGAGATGATGATGATGTTGTTAATGGTTGTTGTTTCTTAAATTTTTTCCTCAACTTTTTATGAATATTGATGAAGATGATGAAAAAAGTGGAATGAAGAAGATGAAGAAAGCAAGAAAAAATAAAAATAATAGTTATTTAACAGCCAAAACAAACGGAGAGGGTAATTGACTAACGTTTGACAATTTCAGGGGGGGTTTGAAGTTTCTTAAAAGTCAGGAGTTTTTTTTACGAAAGTTACAATTTCATGGGGTTTTTGCCAATTCACTCATTTATTATCTTTCTGTGCCTTTTCGTTCATTTTTTAAGAGAACCAATTACATATTTTATTAAATCAACTTGGTATTTTAATTTTATTAAATCAACTTGCTATTTTAATAGAAAGTGGAGGGTAACATTGAGAAATAAAAGTCTAGCCCAGAAAAAAAAAGTATTCCCTTTATATATGATTGGTATAGATCATTGCAAAGACTATAAGTCTTGATCAATAGAAACATATATAATTATATTCAAAAATATCTATATATAATTAGCGTTCAGACGAGTACTTCGTGTCTGTCTTTATGCTATTTTTATTACGCTAATTGTAATATTCCGCTTATTAGTTCAAGATATTTTATCCGTTAACTCGCCTTATGCGCGTATTAGACTGAGGGGCGGTTTGGTAATTACATACAAGGGCTTTATAATGGGGTTTTAGACCCAAAGCAACTCATTTTGCTTGCTCTTTCTCTCTCTAAGTTCAAAGACAGAATTTGTCCTCCCTCTCCCTCTCTTGAAGCTCTGCTCAGCTTTCTCTCCCTCTCATCCAATCTTTCCAAACTTGTGTGGGTACAATCATGCTGCATGTTAGAGGATTCAATTGAGTTAGTAGATTGCAAGCCATCACTCACTCACTCTCCTTCCTTCTCATCCTTTTAGAGTGGATCCAGCCCTGCAATTGTTGTGTGTGTGCATGTCCCTTAGTGTCTGCAGGTGAGTTCTTTAGCTAGCAAACATCCCTGGGTTTGTGTTGTATCTTGTGAGATAATTGTGTAGTTAGAAACCATATGAACTTAGGGTTGAATGCCATGGATTTGCTATGATTCTGTTGATATTGTGTAAATGGTTGCCATGCAATGTTTCTAAACTGTTTTTCAGGTACCATGGGTGTATTGTGAGCACTAAAGACTTGAATTTGAGTCCTTGGCACCAAAATACGATTTTCTGCATTTCTGGGCAGATGAATGCTCGCTTAAGCGTGCTCTGCATGCTCGAGCGTGCAAAACGCCGTAACTCAGGCCCTGTACGCTTACAGGTACGCTTAAGCGTACTGGCAAGCGTACTGCACGCTTACAGGCACGCTTAAGCGTACAACACTTTGACAGCATGCATGAAAATACTTCTTCGTGGTCCAGAGTGCCGTCCGGAACTGTTTTTACAAACCTTTACCATTTTATAACATCAGTGCCAAAGGCCTTTAATATCAAGTCGATAACATGCATTCCCATGGTGCGATTCTTTTATGAATTGCATGAGCAACATTCGCCAATCCAATGGACCATGGCTTCCGAGGGTTATATGATCATGCTGGGTAGGAACTGATATCTAGACGTGTGGAATACCTAGAACCCTATCTACTGATGGGTTAGAGTACCTTAGTACGCCTCTAAGGCGTGTTAGGTAGTGACCCACTATGATTATGTTATGTCCATGATTGTTTATGATATTAACCAAGAAGTAGGTGTCGTGTTTCTTGCGATCCACGCAAGGTTGGAATCTCAAGAGATTCTCGCCAGGAGAATGGGATAAGCTCCGCAAGGGGGGCCCGCACGTCACCGAGGGAGTCCGATGTACCCTAGCTAGGATTTCATCGGTCATGTATGGGATTGTACTCGGGGTTACTCCACCCGATACACTCCATAAAATGAACTCAGATAATTATATGTCACACCCTTATATGATATGCTTATGACATGATATGAC
>Ga0315914_1005361_pt1 | contig 18685 bp, 12 predicted proteins | sample MpolenodulesMG_FD_203920 | JGI IMG/M metagenome (GOLD analysis project Ga0315914, IMG submission 203920) | Medicago polymorpha root nodule microbial communities from Los Angeles, California, United States - elongated nodules | ecosystem: Host-associated > Plants > Roots > Nodule | place: USA... | reverse complement strand
CCCGGCTGCTATCTATACTTTATCATTTTGGTCATTTGTTTTTTTTTTTTGACGGAATCATTTTGGTCATTTGTTGATAAATGATTTTTGGTTAAATTGTATTTTTATCAATTAACTATTTTGCCAGTATCACTTTGATCTCTTAATTAAAATTTGATTTATTTTGGTATCTCAACTTTCTTTTCATTACACATTTTAGTCCTTTATATTAGTTTTAATTCAAAGAAATAACATTTTTTAGTTAAAACTAACGGGAATGACCAAAATGTGTAACAGATAGAAAATTAATATACCAAAATAAATCAAATTTTAATTAAGAGACCAAAGCAATACTAGTAAAATAGTTAAGGGACCAAAAATGCAATTTAGCCATGATTTTTCACATAGTTTTTCTTTTAAAACGATCAAAATTTTAATATTCAATACAATTTCACATAGTTTATTCTGATTAAAATATCAACTTTTATTATCTATCGATTCAACCAATGATTAATTTGGAAAAGTTGTAAATTCAGATAAATGAGTAATTCGATCATTTTGATTTTATCAAGTATGTTATTTATAGATATTTTACCATTTTATGTATTATACTTTAATGCTCTGAGTTTGTTTGTATTTTTTTTTTTGGTAAACAGTTTTACCAATTTAAATTAATACCATTCTTTTGGTAAAAAAAAATCTATTCTTTGAATATAAATAAACAAACAAAAAACCTGTTTCACACGCTTTAAGAAAGATAACTAATTTAATTAATTTTCTCAACATAGCAGGAAATATTTTTGGATTCTCTAAATTGACCCTCATGAAAATTTGTCCTTGGATTGGATATTCAGAGTTATTCAAAAATAAATTATAATTTAATTAAAAGATTTTTCTTATGCACATTAGGTTTAAATATTTGTAGAGTATAATATGTTTTGCATATTTGTTTGTGTTTTAGTGTTACTTTTAGTTTGTTTTAATTTTTTATGTTATGTGGTTGTTGAAAGGAGATGCTATTTAAATCAAAAGAAAAATCGCAAAAGTATCTTGAATGGATTGTGGCTGTTAGATCTAGGGTGCATTTGTTTCAACTTAAAAAAAAAAAAAATTGAGTTAAAAGAATTTAGAGATTTTTTAAAAAAAATGTAAAACTATTTTTGTTTGTTTACTAACATAAAAATCATTTTTTTTAAGATTTGACGCTCTTACAATTGAGCTCCTTGTATTTAGAAAAAATAGATTTTTGCAAAAGCTACTTGGAATAGATTTTTATTTTGAGGCTAAAACTGATTTTTTTTTAACAAAATGAATTTTTTTAAATCTAAAGAAAACACTACAAGAATAAAAAAAAGTGAATTTTTAGTTTAAAAATATTTTTTTTCTTTCAAAAAAGCCCAAACAAACGGACCCCTAGCTTGCATTGGAATTCATGGGTGGCTGCAAATAAAGAGGTGGAGCATGGTATAAAGTCCATTACAGTCCCGAGGTTGTTGTGATAATATTATTTCAGGAGAAAAATGCTAGGAACACTTTTTTTAGTACTCTCTTTAACACGGATTTGGATTTGTTGTTGTAGAAAAAGCACGTTGTTTCACGCTGTAACGAATCAGGACCGTCCGATCGTAATGTGTGGCTGAGATGATTTACAGTGATTTTGTAACTGCTTTAAGCTGAACTGTCTGATTGCAAATGTGTGGCTGAGATCGTTTACAGTGTGAAAACTATGTGTTTTATTAGAGCATGCAAACCCAATCCCTCTAACACTCACTCTCCTATTGTGTGAAATTCATGTGGATCTCATTACTTTATGTAAGATCCATTTCCAATGTGTGGTATCCACATGAAGTTTATTAAGAAAGTGGATGTTATAAAGAGTGTTAGAAAGAGAGTGTCTATGATACTCCTACCGAATAAGCAGCATTTCCTTTGTTGAAATCTCTTTCAATGATTCATTTTGTCCCTGCATATTTTTAGTAAGGTATTTATTATGGTTATCACGAAATTCGATATTTTCTCTACTTAAAAATGACTTATCAACGTGTAAGATTGATAACTTTAGATACAATTATTTTTTGAATATAGATACAATTAAAATCACCGCATTCTTCTTGGTGGCTGCTCAAATGACACGTGGAATAATTAGTGTGATTGTTAAAATTAAGATTTAGTTTGTTAATGTCATTTTCAGTTTTGGAATTTTGATGTATATCGATAGTGTGTATTTGACTTTTAAAATATGGATAGTCTTTTTTTTAAAGGATTTTATTCAGTAGTTTATTGACTAAAATTTTACTTTATGATGAATAAATGGTAAATTAAGTTTTAAATGGCTCACATATATAATATAGAGTAAATTATACTTCTCTCCAATTAAAAGATGTTTGAATTACACTTTCCTCCCCTCTTATGTTAAAATATACATTACTCTCCCCTTTTATTCAAAACATATTACAAAACATTTCAATTCCCTCCCTTAATAGAAGCATGAATTACATTTCCCTCCCCTCTTATGTTAAAATCTACACTTTAATCCCTCAATAATTTTTTTAATTTCTAATAATCTAGCAAAAAAATAATAATCTAGCACGCTTTAAAAACAAATAGTATTACGGTCTATTTTAATATACCCAAAATTTGAATACATATTTTTTCGCTATTTTTTTTCTTCACAATTTCATTACATATAGTTTTAAACCCTATTATAAAATATGAAACAAATTAAAATATGTGAAAAATTACTAAAGACAATCAAATATGGTTATTTAAAGGTTAATTTTATACTCTAAATTATAAAATGAATAGAAAAATATTTAAATTTAATTATCATTAACATTTAAACTATAAAGAAATGAATTTATTTTTCTAAAATGGTGGTTCAAAATTAATATATATCATAAAAAATATTATTTATGTTAAAATAGATTAAAATGTAGTGCATATTTAATAATTAAGAGAATAATTAAGGGAGGAGGTTGTAATTCAAGCATCTTATAAGGGAGGGGAGTATAAATTTTATTTTTCAAGGGAGGAGAGTGTATATTTTAACATACGAGGGGAGGAGAATGCAATTCAAACATCTTTGAAATGAAGGGAGAGTAATTTACTCTATAATATATGACATCCTTACCAATTGAGTTATGTTCATGGACTATAAGAAACAAATTATATCCTCCTCATTTTTACTTATAAATGAAAGCTTATTTTTTCTTAGGAAAAAAAACATAAATTAACGCGATCGATAATGGTTGATATCTTGATAGTTAACTGAGATTTGATGAAAAAGGGATTCCGTATTTTATTAGGTCCTAAGTTTATAAATTACATGTTGGATGGATCTTTTCCCTCAAAGAGAATGTTGGATGGATTTTTGTATTTTTTTTTTTTGGTCAAGAGATGGATCTTTGTATTGATTTGAAATAAAGTGATTTCCCTTTTCAAACGTTCTTATAAATAATAATATTAAAACTCTAAATATGGAGTAGTGCATCAAAATTCAAGACTACTACCTCTCAAAACAAAAAAAAAAAAGACTACCTAGCAGGTGGGCACCAAATAATTGACAATTTTTTTTTTTGAGGAAAAATAATTTGCCAATTTTAAAACCAGCTTTATGGATAGTTAGCAAAAATAACACAAAGTTGTATAATCGTTGGAGGGTGGTGTAATGAATAATCGTTGGAGGGTGGTGTAATGAGATGGCAAAGATAGAACATTATTTTTTTGTTTGAAGGAAGATAGAACATTATTTAGATACTAGCCGCCGGGATTGAAATATCGCATTTAACGGATCTTGTTATTAATTGTTTTTTCTGGCAATAAGTTAGCAAGTGTTTTTCTTTTTTGAAAACAAATGTTTTTTTTGACAAGATATAACTACTAATGTTAAAATAAAATAAATATTTGTTTTTGAGCTTAGCTCAATTAGTAGAGACAATGCGTAATATATACATGGTTCGGGTTTAAACTTCGGCTACCACAAAAGAAAAATATATTTTGTATTGAAAAAAGTAATCTTAAAAATTAAATGCACGGCTTCTAAATTCTAAAGTATTATTTTTATATTTAGTTTTTTCTTTAATGGAAAATTTACATATTTAGTTAGTTGCTTAACATGTGCCATTGTAATTATTGTATCTTTTTAATTGGTTAAAATGTAAACATATTTGTAAATATTCTTTGAGTCGAAGGTCTTCTCTGCCTTATACTGAAGCACAATCCACTCATCTTAAAAATTTTATTGGCAAAAAAAAAAAAAACAGAGATAAAAATGAGTTCAGTCAAGTCGCATTCGTCTAAACTTGATTCGATAAGAATAAGTCTAGCTCGAAACTCAACTCAAATTTAAAACAAATGTGTTTTAACTCGGGATCAACTTGTTCAAAGTTTACGAACAATTGGATCCAACTCATTAGGTTCAACTCGTCTATTCAAATCACATAATTCAAGAATCATATTAGCATAATTCACTTCGGGCCCAAATTTCTGCTCACAAAAATCATACTAGTAAGCTCAAAGAATAAATATTTAAAACTAAATTCTGCATAGGGAAATGGTCAAAGCGTCTTAACAGGGTACAACCTCAGGTTCTAATGAATGCAGACAAAATGACAACAGTCATTAAAAACTCACACACATAAGTGAAAGAATTGAGTCTGAACCTCAATCTTGGCGTTTCATCCAACAATTTGGACATTTCTTTATTGTACAATTCTTAACGTTGTCTTATACTACCTTTTTATTTTGGTTTCCTTTACGTTTTTTACCAAAAAGGAAAGGAAAGACAAAAACATAAAACTAAACAATTTGCTGCCTACAAACTCATGAGGCATCTGCAAGCAATATAAAATCTAACTCAAGAGAAGGAGAAACACATATCTTTAGAAGGTCATTATTAGAAACGTCAAATTTTATCAATCAATAAACATATTCAGTGTCTTCTCGTAAGGTGTGAGTTAAGGAAACTAACCAAGAAAGATAAGAATGCCATCTAATAAGAGAAAATAATATCACATGCAGATGAAAATTATGATGTTTGATTGAATTAATCAAATTCAAGGCTGACTTAGAGTCTGATTCTAAAATAATAACCAAGATCTCAAGCCAATTGAAGATTCAAACAAGTTGTTGCAAGCGCAACCAAGATGAAAATTTGACCCTCTCCCACAAGAACTCGAAAAGCTTTATCCAAGCTCCCTGGTCATTTCTAATCCCGCCTTACATATATTTTCAAAAGAAGAGTCATCGACATTAACCTTTACAAATCTCTCAGGACGAGGATACCATCTCACACTTTGCACAATATGGAGAGTTATCGTGTGGCAAAGAGCTTGCACCATGGTTATTAACAACAATCCAAGTTTTTTCTTCGTGTTATGAAATATGTCATAATTTCAGCTAATCTAAATTTCTCAACATGTCACTATGATTATGAATAAGGGTCTGACAACAGCAATATCATTATGCTTGATCCAGGTTTTACAATCATGGCCGAGATGCACCCAAAGGGACATAACACTCAAACAATCACAAAGAGTATTAAAAGTGTCGAGTGGGGTCACTTCCAATGTACTTAAATACAAACATCTAATGTATGTTTCACTTTTATTAGATATAAGTTGATAGTGTAGTAATATGTTCATTTTCTATATAAATGTACCTAAAGTACTCTTTAAAATTGCTAACATAAATGTCGTAAAGAATCAAATTTAATAATATTTTATTAAAACGACTGTAGTCAAATCATTAAAAATATAAAAGGTTTTTCTCTAAAAAAAATATATAAAAAGTTGTCTCTCCAATATTGTTAACAGTGTTCTTTTGCGTAATATTTTTCATATTTTATGACACTTAAAGTTAAAGATACTAATTATGGGGTTTACTTGACTAAAAAGTAATAAATATATTTAGTAATTTTAAAATAACATTATATCTAATGTCAAATTTTTTATCAAATAGTTTCTTATATTTAAGGACAAAAGTAGTAAATTGAAGCTGTTTTTTTTATTTTTAATAAAGGATATTATATATTGTTTGTAAATAAATCATTTATCTTAGTTTTAATGTTGTGTTTGATTTATGTTATTTTCAAATTATAACCATTTTCATTGAACAAAGTACCCTTAGAAATAAACGGAGGAATATAATTCTTAGATTTGATGTGAAGTTATAGATATGTATGTATTTATTTATTATTAAGATAAGATAAGATGGAGCATTACCGCGCCTATATATAGATAGAGGGGGGAGTTGGTGTCTCCACAAACAAACAACACACAATTACAAAATCTGTTGTTAATGAAGATGAGGTTGGCACTAGTAACAACAACTCTACTTCTAATTATAGGATGCTCCTTTGCGGAGCAATGCGGTAAACAAGCTGGGGGTGCGTTGTGCCCCGGGGGATTATGTTGCAGCAAGTTTGGTTGGTGTGGATCAACTAGCGACTACTGCGGTGATGGTTGTCAGAGTCAATGTAGTGGAAGCAGCGGTGGTGGTGGTGACCTTGGTAGCCTCATCTCTAGAGACACCTTCAACAATATGCTCAAGCATCGCGAGGACAGTGGGTGTCAGGGGAAAGGATTGTACACCTATGATGCTTTCATCTCAGCGGCCAAGGCTTTCCCCAACTTTGCCAATAACGGAGATACTACCACTAAAAAAAGAGAGATTGCAGCTTTCTTGGGTCAAACATCACACGAAACCACGGGTGGATGGGCAACTGCACCTGATGGCCCATATGCTTGGGGATACTGCTTTGTGAAAGAACAGAATCCCAGCACATACTGCCAACCAAGCTCTGAATTCCCGTGTGCTTCTGGGAAGCAATACTACGGTAGGGGTCCCATCCAGATCTCTTGGAATTACAACTATGGACAGTGTGGAAGAGCAATTGGTGTTGACTTGCTCAACAACCCAGACCTTGTAGCCACCGACCCTGTTATATCCTTCAAGACTGCTCTATGGTTTTGGATGACTCCCCAGTCACCTAAGCCATCCTGCCACGACGTTATCACTGGAAGATGGAGTCCTTCCAGTGCAGATCGTGCAGCAGGGAGGCTCCCGGGATACGGTACAGTGACCAACATAATAAACGGAGGGCTTGAATGCGGCAGAGGACAGGATGGAAGAGTGCAGGATCGAATTGGATTTTACAAGAGATATTGTGACATACTTGGAGTTGGATACGGAGACAATCTTGATTGTTTTTCCCAAAGACCTTTCGGATCTTCACTTTCATTATCATCCCTCTTCCTCACTCTCAACTCCATCGACACCTAGCTACCTTGTCTTTCTCTTAATTATTATTATTAAAATAAATAAATCAACGTGAATCACGGTTCACCCACTAATTATATATTTGATGTCACACATGTTTCCATATATGTGATGTCACACATGTACTATAATAATAATATATCTATCAATGCATCTCAACCTACCCATGTACTACTTTTCAAATCAATTAATACACTGCTATCCTTATCCTTTCACTCTTTGACTTTACTCTAGTATACCTCATCTTTCCTTTCTTAATTAGAATTTGAATAATTAATTAACTAGGAAAACGTAAATAACGCTTATTTTAACTTCAATTTAAAATATCAATATTCTTTATTATGTATTTTAATGTCAAAATCAGTCATTTATCTTTAAAGATGTTTACAATATCGTTCAACTAACTTTCAATTTTAATTCATTTCTGTTATAAATTTGTGTGCATGAACATTAAATTATGTAATCTAGATTTATTCTGATCAATTGCTGTAATTTAGTGGCTACATAGATAAACAACGTTTTTGTCAAAATAAAAATAAAAATAGATAAACAATGAAGTATGGTCCAACACTATTGACACTTTTAAACATAAATACGATTACTTGATTAAAAAACGTCCAACCTGAGACAAAGTAATTATGAACCTAGATTCCTTATATTGCATTTCCAAAAAAAACTGATATTACTCACATCCCAAAAGACCCAAATTACACCCAGAATGACTACCTTTTAACTAAATTTACACTAACTTCCTATATATGTAAATTGAATTTACTCTCTAAAAAAAAAAGTAAACTGAATTTACAATAACCTAATTATATTTACTAAACTGAGTGTTTACATTAACCTCTTATATACATAAGTAAACTGAATTTACATTAATTACGTAAATTGAGTTTACACTAACCTCTTATATACATACGTAAACTGAGTTTACATTAACTACGTAAACTGAGTTTACACTAACCTCTTATATACATTCGTAAACTTAATTTACATTAACTACGTAAACTGAGTTTACATTAACTTCGTAAACTGAGTTTACACTAACATTTTATATACATACGTAAACTGAGTTTAACTAACCTTTCACTATGTAAAATCAAATTACCGATAACAGATGCGTATCTCATACCAAAACAAACAATAAACAAATAGAAACTCTTAGAAAATGAAATTCACTGACCTTTATGAATAGAATACAAATCAATGAAAAAAGTGTTGATTCAATTTTTGATCTTGGTAACACATTTATGGTGATTTGTGGATAAAGGGGGTGAGGGTTCAGAATAATAATGAAAAAAGAGTTTTTAGAAATTTACATGAAGATGACAATTTTAGTATTATTGTAAAATTTTAAATAAATTTAGGTGTAACTAGAATTATATGAGGTGAGATTAGAAAGAGTCTTACAAAAATCACACATTACACACTTAATTAATCTCGGCCAATATTTAAGATAAGTCAGTTATATTATATTTTCACCAAATTATTTTGTAAATGATTTTCTTCTTTAATGATTTGAGATCAGACCACCAAAATTAATAAGTACATATATATTGAGACGAGAAAAATAGCGTGAGCAAAAAATAGTTTCATAGAATTGTGATACAAGACAAAAATAACTTAAATTTGGGTTGTTTATCGTATGTAAATTTAAACATGTGAAAAAGTTTAAAATAGTAAATTTGTATTGAAACTTATGTGTTTAATATTGAATATATAATTTTTTAATAAATAATTACTTTTTAATAAAAATTATTATTTTTAGTTATTTTAACATGTGTAATATTGCACGTGTTAAACAGTGTTTTAAATTTTATATGTTGTCAATTGTTTTTTTTATATAGGAAATATGTTGTTAATTGTTATGAAGTAGTAGTAGTAGATATAAAGTTAACTTTGGTAGTTGAGATAGTGTCAAGGAGATTAGATTTGGAATTTATATCCACCACCCAAAACATTAACAATAATATATAATTCGTCAGTTTAAAAAGAAAATTGAAGCAGTCTCAGAAAAAGTTAAAATAAATAATGACAACAAAGTTGTTTTAGAAGAAGAACCACAAAGTTGCTTTGGGTCAAATTTTGACTCAAAATCACACAATTTTATCATTTTTTATTTATTTCAATTAAAATAAGTGATTTTTTTACAAATTTTAGGTTTTTTTTCTCTGTGATTCTAATAAAATCCGAGATAATTTATAAACTTTAGGATTCTAGTAAAATATGAAAGTTCCTTACATGCTCAGTTCACCGCCATATCACCATTATCAATCATATCAGGTTCTTATTTTCATAAATTTAAAAGTTTGAAACCTTAACATTTTTTAACTTAATGGGAAAATTAATATCCTACTCGTTAACCAACTTTGACATACACAATATTATTATTTGAAATATCGAATTTAAAAATTAAGTATTAATCTAAACTATCATCGGTTAAACTTTATTCCGCCCATAAAATAATAGAAGTATTAGCGAATGCTCTCATACGCTTTTAAGAGTTTTAAATAATAAGTTTTTTTCATCGAAATTTATGTAATTAATGTATTGAAAATTGAAATATTTAACTTATTTAAGAAATAATTTCTAATTTTAAAATCCTAAAGAGTATCTTGAGGACACTCATTAGTTAGACCCTTAAAATAAAGGGTTAAATATGTTTTAGCCCGTATAAATATACCAACTTTTTGTTTTAGTCCCTTTAAAATTTTCCTTCAACTTTTAGTCCCTATAAAATTTTCAATCACTACTTTTGGTTCCTATTTTTAAGTTAATTTTTGTATTTTTTTAATGAAATTATGCAGAAATGTGTAGAATATTGCAAAAAAAATTCCCAGAAAAAATAGAATTTTTTAACAAAACATGAATTAAATATGAATTTTTAAGCTTAAAAAATGTAAAAATTCATATTAAATTCAAGTTATGTTAAAAAATTCTAATTATTTTTGAGAGAGATTCTTATAATATTATGAATTTTTCTGCAAATTTTTATTCAAAAATATGAATTCTACATATGATTTTACTTTAAAAAAGACCAAAAGTGAAAATGGAAAATTTTTGAGGGACTAAAAGTTTTTTTTTTTGAATTGGCAAATATTATTAAACGCCATCCCCACAAGACGCAAGGTATGGACGAAACAAGATACAAATGCTGCCGCATATAGACAGTACACCATAACCACCTAAAAGCACCTCTGAAGATAAACCCACCAAAACACATCACCACCTAAAATAAACTCCAAAAAAACAAGCACCGTAAACACGGTATCCACCACCGCCCATCGTCACTACTCATCCACAAAGAACACCCTCCAAATAAAACTCCCAGACCCCAACACCCAAGCTGAGCCACATTTCGAAGAGCACCTAACCGAAAGATCATGCAGCTATCACAAACCTCGTGACCTCCGTACCATCGAAAGAGCACAACACAAAGCCTAAAAACCAACTTGAGTCAAAGAACTGACTCCCAATCTCGAATCAAAAGTGATCGGCCCGCCAGACTATAGCACCAAATTAGCAGGGCACCCCTCGCCCCCGGTACACCAGAGAAAAACCAAATCAAGTCAAACAAAGATTGCAACTAGACCTCGACTCTCGATCTCGAAGCCAAATGAACCGGCCCACTGAAAACCAGCACACAATATGTAAGACGAAAGACATGGCATGCGAAGTTTGAACAACAAACAAATCAAAAAGAAATAGCTCAGCACAACGTGACACGCACCCTCCAAACTCCGTAAACACCTAAACCACCCGAAAAGCACAAACAAGAGCTAGTGACGACGAACATGTACCCGTGTAACAAAGGTTGCTTCTAAAGGAAATCACCCCAACAAACACCCACCTTCTCACTTAAAACACCAACCACCACCACACATCATCATCCCCACCACACAAACCAACACCATGGTTTAGCAGACACAATCGCAAGACATCAAGGTTAAAAGTCTCAAAGGAAAGCAACAAGCAAACCCAAAGCATTTCGAAGAAGCAACCACAGAGAATAACCCACAAACCAACAAAAGAGACAAGGACAACGCCTCCAAACCACCTCGCCAAGAAACAAGCATCGACCTAAACACAGACCAAAAAGAGATGAAACCAAACAACAACACACAGGCAGCGACGCCGGTTTGAAGCAGAAACTCAACCTAGATCGTAAACAGGCACCTGCCGGTGACAAGGAGAAGGCGTTCGACACCGAAGTAAACAACAACCAAACCAAAAAGCGACAAGAGCCCACTAACACGACCCAAAAAGGACCTTAAAATATATGAAGGTACACGAACGACTACTACCGCCAACACGGATAGTTTATGCACCTAACCCTTTCGGGCAATATCTGGCAACTCGATATCACACGGATGAAACAGAGCAATTAAGGAACCACACCAAAGTTGCCACCAGATTGAACAAAAAGGGAGAAAAACACCAACACTACACAACTGACACAACAACACAAACGACACCAACAACACGGCCAACAACAAACCCAACCACACCACCGGCGAGGTACAGACACCCACGACACAATCACCACAATAGGGAAAAAACAAACAACATAGATGACTCCACACAACCCACCAACAACACAACAAGCGACAATGTTGTCCCAACAAAACCAAACAACCAAAAGAAAAAGACACAAACACGAACAAGAAAAACGCAGAAGAAAAGCACAAAGAAAAGAGGCTCCGACGAGAACACCGCCGCAAGGACAGCGACGCGAGGCAATGCGGGTGGTCTACCACCGTCGCACCACCACCACCACTAACAACTACTCATCGGACCAACACGACGGAACCACCACCAGCATAAAACAACAAACCAGCATCGCAACACAACACACACCAGCAACCACACACAAACACAACCGGATAACACAAACCTGTCAGAAGCATATCCGACGGAATAAAACAAAAAACCGGCAAAACAACTACCCACAAGGAAGAAGCAGGAAAACATACAACAAAAGAAAAAAGAAAGAAAAAACGCAGGAAGAGAACGACCAAAACATGACACAAACCTACCTCCGGCGAGGCACAACGACGAAACTGAGAACCAAACTACAAACCCGACGAAGCACTACCCAAAACTGGATCTTGCGACGGCCAAAACTTGCTGACGAAGAGACGACGAACAAAGACCAGATCCAAAACAACAGGATCTGAACAGAAACGGAAAACGACGGGAAAGAAAACATCGACAGACAAAAAACGGAACACCGGAGGGAGGAGGAGTTGGCGGTGGTGCGGAGAACAGATCTCGTCGCACCACTGGAGGATGGGTTTACATGGTGGCGGCTGGTTTGGAAAGGGAAGTGAGGTCGTGGTTTTTGGTTCTGTAGAGAGAGGTCAGAGTTGAGGGACTAAAAGTTGAAAGAAAATTTTAGAAGGATTAAAACGAAAAATTGATATATTTATAGGGATCAAAAACATTTAACCCTAAAATAAATGGGTTAAATTGCACTTTTAACCCCTCAAATTTTAGAATTGTTTGATTTTGACCTCCTAAGTTTTAAATGCGTTATTTTTTACCCCTCAAGTTGCCCCCTTTTTATTGACCACCCCCACTCATATTTTGTCTAATGATGTGTTTTTTTTCTTCTTTCACATGTGGCATGCTCTAATTGGACCAAACTTAGGTGACTTGAATATAAATTTCTAATGTTGAATGAAAAAAATCACTTCCCATGATGTCTTCCAACGATAGAAAACTTACGCCATTGACTTATTATGAAGACATCAATTTCTCCATTTTCTTCTCAATTATTCATCAGTTGTCCATCACTATTTCATCTTCTTCTCTTCTAATTCTTGATATTTACCTTAAAACCAAAATTTTCATCTTCTTGAAACCAAAATTTTCTTGAAAGACGACATTTAGTTTTGACATTTTGCCATGCCAGGTAGTTATGACCTTTAGAATTTGGGAGCTGCTTTACGGTGGAAATAATTTTAGAACCAATAAATATGCAGCTGTGTCTGACGCAATGCTTAATCACTCTTCACAAAATGTTTACAGCATGCAATGGTATCAGAGTAACTTCCCAAAGATAATTAAGTTGACTCAATTGCTTGCAAATGTGGGCAGAATTAATGGAAGACTTCTTGATGTAAATAGTAATTCAGCCATTTTCGATGATCAAATTGAGCATGGAACACATACGTTCGAGTGTTTATTGGGTCTCCATTTGTTCAGCATAAAATAAGACATGTTTCGGCCTCCAACACAAATACACACAATTCATTTACCCCTTTCAGTAAAAAAATTGAAAGAGAACCCAGGGTGATTGATTCACTGACTGACTAAGGTGAGCAATTTTCTTAATGTTTCTGCTCAATAAAGGAAGGTTTCTCCTATTTAGAATTGCTTGTTCCCATGAAAAAGTCAAATGTGAGTTAACTCAACTCACGCAAGTGCATTTTCAACGTGAGTTTACTCACATAGGTGCATTTTCCAAGCGTGAGTTAACTCACGTTGGACGGGAACGAGGGAGAAGAACAATTATCTTCAAAGTATGCCCACGTGTTAAGTGGCACCATATCTGAACTGGTACACTTATTGTTCATAAATTAATTTCCAAGTCACTTAAGTTTGGTCCAATTAGAGCATGCCACACATAAAATAAAACCCACATCACCTCAATTTAGTCAAAATAAGAGTGGGGGGTGGTCAATCAAAAGGGGGCAAACTTGAAGGGTCAAAATAACACATTTTAAACTTGGGGTCCAAAATCGCACAATTGTAAAACTTGAGGGGTCAAAAGTGCAATTTAGCCAAATAAATATTTGCAAAAACTAATCTTTCCCCAAACTGTTGACTGCCACATGAGTATCTAGCTAACTCACATCACAAAAGATAATGAACCGTCATAATATTCCTAAAGGGTTATTGTCCCTCCATAAAGGCTCCATAGCCTCATTTAAAGGTATAATATCCCTAAAAAAGGACTTAGAAGCCTAAGGCGCATTCCAATCTAGACGCCGCCTCTATACACTTCTAGAAACAGCTAAGAGAACGCCTAAATACCCAAAACACCCCTATTACTTGTTGGTTAAGAAAGCTCAAAGAAGGCTATAAATACAAATAAAAGAGATGACTCTTGAGATGGAATAATCATTCCAAACCCTAGAATACTAGAGAAAACCCTAGTTCTCCTTATCGTACTTTTTTGACAAGTACAGATAACATCTCATGAGATCTCATTTCTTAAAAAACAATTTTAGGCATACAACTCACAGTTTCTCACCGTAAGGTTACACCAGCACAAAGATTAAGCAAACACAGATCACACAGAAGAACAATACAGTAGGTTCATAATTCCATATTCTACTAGACTCGACTGCTCCTATATCACTAATGTAAAACCTAAATAATAATAAAGCACCTATAACAAAAAGTATCAAATTAAATAGAAAAAAATATAAAATATTTGTTAAATATATAGCAGGTTCATCTATTGACCCCATGAGTTAGGTGGGTCGAGCTTACAGGTTCAACTTGCTTTGTCACCCTTAATCAAAGTGAAAAATAGATTCAGAGCAAATTCATGGTATATATTAGCAGAAAAAGACGACAAACTCAGCAAAAAGGAGCAACGTTGGGAAGAAATAGACGGGAAAGACCAAATTGTAGAATAAGAAAAACAAACATACACTAAGAGAAATAGATGATGTTGTGATAGAACCACTTTGATGTGTTTGGAGATTCCTTGTAGGAGATGAGAGAGGGCAAACATCTTCATATAAAAAATAAAATTAAAAGCAAACCTTCATTCTATTGTTCCCTCTAAAATCAACACACACAAAAAGTAGGGGAGAGAGAGAGATATGTTTGACAAGTCATTGTTGGACCGTCGCCATATGGGCTCCTCTCATTGTGCTCAATCGCATATGTACTCTCATTATTTCGCACAACCTCTACAGCTCTACTCCTAAAGCCCCGCAATTGTTACAATATGAGAAACATGCATAGGCCTTCCCCACCACTATTAGACAGCGTGCTTCCTATACCACTATATCCACAACGGTTCTCCACCGCCGTACACACAACCTCAGTCCTCTATCCTTTTTCTCCACCACACTATCTCTTCTGGGTTTTTTCTCACCGATATCCAACCCATTAAAAGCCATAAGATTATGTTAAAATTTCCTTGGATATCTCATTAAGATAATAAAGCAATATGTACATACAGATTAATTTCATTATTTTTTATTTATTTTAATACAGAAACTGAACTATTAATATTGTACCAACTGACAATTCATAAATACTTAGGTCTTTTAAGCATGTGATACAAGCACACAATCTAATGATGAAAGACGGTGTCACATTTGTATAAATCTATGAGTATAATGACTATGCACAATGTGTATAAAAATCTGCATGTGTATTTAATTACTTCTCACCATGTACATTTGGATCATTCTAGAAAATTGATAAACTTATGCATCTTAATATTATATATATTAACCAATGTTTTGGGATTAATACACCGGTAACAAAATCAATTGTAAGCCCACGTAAGAAATAAAAAAACAATATACACTGGCAAGCGTATTTAAGAATAAAATTCTAAATACCCACAACATTACCTCGTATGCAATTACAAATCATCTTTCAGAAGAAAATATCTGATTGTTTCGACTGGGCTTTGAGATCCTTCAACTTCTTCAATATGTTTGTGAAGTAGTCCTGCAAATACTTCTCTAATGTAATTATATCTTTGGTATCGACGCCAAGTAGGTTGTATGTCTCCGCCATTGGAACAGAGAACACCGTGTCACTCGTAAGCACCTGCAAATATTTCCCGTATAATCAACTGTAGGCGTGTTTTACCGCCATTAAAATGAAAGAAAATATTATATGCACTAGGAATCTGTTTGGTAACTAGAGTAAGAATGATGATATAAGATATATTAAATAATAGTGTTGGTCTCGGACCAATAGGATGGAATAAACGTGGGTTTGTTTGGTTAAGATTTTATCCTATAACTGTGTTTGATGTGCATCGACATGAGTGGGTTTGGGTAAAAGCCAATGGCAATAGCTCCACAATGGAAATGTAGTTATGCAGGGACACAACTGAGACTATTAGAGCAGCTGATTTGGGTTAAAACACTCCATTCAAGCAATCTAAAAATAAGTAAGGGCCAATGTAACAAAAAATGAGCACACAAAAAAAGGAGGATTTGGGAGCAATGTCCAATGCAACAAGTATTAATGAGTTGATGGATAAAGCATTAAACAGGTGGAGATGGTGGTGATAGAAGAATTAGGAAAGAAATGAAATGAATAAGTACCTCTGAAAATGCCAATCTGTCAGCAACATCATTTGTCCACTCAAAAAAGCGGGTTAACTGACGAGTGAGTCTTAAAACGGAGACGGGAACTGTAGTTACATTAGCATCTTGGCCCGCAAGCCTCTCGCACAATGTAATCACCTCTTGGGTTGTCCACGCACGAGGACCAGCAAATGTGAGAAGTTTACCATTGATTTTTTCATTTCGTAGAGCTATAAAAGTTAAGCGAGCTATATCCTAAAAGCATATGAATGAAGTGATGGATTAAGGAAAGAACATATAGATAGATAGATAGATATAACTAACAAACTAAGTAATTAAGTAACCTGAGTATCCATGTAAGCGATTCTGGTGGGGGCGTCAGTTCCCCAAACAGATTTTTCTTCTAGGATAGGAACAGCATACTGGCCGATAAGACCCTGAATTTGAATTTGAATAAGGGGGGTTATGAATTGTTGACTAATAATAATAATAATAAATGAATTGATTATTGACTTACTTGCATGAAACCACATAAACGGATGACAATGTGATTGAGTCCAGAATCACGGAGGAAGTTCTCAGTGCAATACTTGATCTCCATGAGTGGGACCTCAGGATGTTTGTCGCAGTTATGGATGGAATAGAAAACATATTTCTGAATACCCATTGCTTTAGCACATTGAATAAGAGCAACTTTACCTTCCCAATCAACTGTTTTGATAGGCTCTTCAGGACGGCCAGTGGCGCAGTCAATAACAGTATGAACTCCAACTAACGTAGCAGGAATAGTCTCAGGTTTACTAAGATCAGCATTCACAACAGTTGCTCCCCAATCACGAAGGAAGTCAGCTGGAGCAGGCCTCGGCCTTACCAGGCACCGGACGTCGTACCCTTCGTCCAGTGCCCTTCGAACAATCTGCCTTCCCAGAGTCCCCGTGGCTCCAACCACAAGTATACTCGTTGGCCTAACAGGTGTCCCTGGTCCAAGATTCACCGCCCTCTCTGAATTGCTATTGCTGTTGATATTGCATTTCACTCCCACTCTAATAACCCTTCTTTTTCTTCTTTCACCCCTGCAAAACTCAACAAAATGAGGAGGAGAAGGAGAAGGAGCGGAAAATGCCTCTCTCGTCCTCGTCACTACCCTACCAGGTGTGGCTGTTGGTAACCTCATCAGGGTCGCCATTTTCATTTTTCGGAAATAAAGAAAGAAAGATCAACAACCTTCGTTCATTCTATTCTATTCTTCCAATCCAATACTCCTGATCGTTATTTTGCCACGTCCACTTACCTCACCCCTCTTATCTTTCACCAACGGATACAGATAATCATAAATTTACGAGTAAATAGGCAATTACCCCCTGAAATTGTAAGTTTCGTCAATTACTCTCCTGAAATTAACAAAATTTCAATTACACTCCTGAAATTGCACAATGTTAGTCAATTTACCCCTCCGTCAAAATTTTTTGTTAGTGAACATGACGTTTTACAAATACCCCCTGAAGTTTTGCAAAAATGCCCCTCAAACTTGAAAATTTATATTTTTTTTGTGTAATGAGAACTATTGTTTGTCAAAACTTTATTTACCTACTCGTTGAATTCTTAATTATCTATGGATATTATTTAAGACGAAAAACTAACACCACAAAGGTAAAAATTATACAAATGCATTGATTTCTTTTTTCTAACATTGAACAAATTTCAGTAATGATTCAAGCAAAGCAAATGAGACATGGTGATGAGTTATTAGAGGTTGAGGATATGTTCTATGTTGGTATAGCAATAGCTAATGGTTTATGAATGAGTACTAACTAATTAAATGAATTTTTTAGATGATTATAAATATGATAAGGTGAATGAGATTATGAGTATGGTTGGAGGGATTGCCCATTTTTACTGGTGTGTTTGGTCTCTTAACATTGGATTCTCTTCTTCCTTGCAATAAGCTAGTAGTCCCACATATACCTCTCACCATGTAAATAAGCTAGATGATATCATTCATTCACTTCTCCATATTAAATTTAATAAATAAGTCATCAAGGAAATCACTATGTTACCTTTCTATCCTATTTCCCCCAAATAAATAAATAAAAAAGAATAGCAATAGTTCTCATTACACAAAAAAAAAATAT
>Ga0315914_1005360_pt1 | contig 18688 bp, 6 predicted proteins | sample MpolenodulesMG_FD_203920 | JGI IMG/M metagenome (GOLD analysis project Ga0315914, IMG submission 203920) | Medicago polymorpha root nodule microbial communities from Los Angeles, California, United States - elongated nodules | ecosystem: Host-associated > Plants > Roots > Nodule | place: USA... | reverse complement strand
GGTTAGCCTTCATTGCAGCCTCCAACACCTTCATTGTGTTGGCTTTGAGGGGGTGGATTTAGTCCCACATCGGATAGATAGCACTCTTGAGAAGAGTTTATAACGAGGAGGCATTCCTCACCTTACAAGCCGGTTTTGTAAGGATGAGTTAGGCCCCAAAAATTTCAACATAGATGCCATAAGACTCTTTGCAATTAAGTTATCAAAAATGAAGAGGGAGAGGAGAACAGGCATAGAATAAGCACAGCCATCATATTTCACTACCTTATCCACAATAGTGCCAAGAAGACTGACGCCTACTGGCTGCATGTTCTCAAACTGAATTGTGCTAATCTGATGTGAGAAAAAATGACAGGGAAGAACATGATTAATTCTAATACATCTTTAATATTTCACAAGAACAAAGGGTAAATTATTCACTGCTCATATATTCTAATTGGTCAGCAGTACCTGATAAGCAAGTGATATTAACTCTTGCAAGTGGAGAACTAGCCAATCACCAGAGGACTTCCCACTTGCATGTTCTTTCCTTGCCAAAAAGAGGTCAAAATGAGCACGACTTCTTCCCACAGCATCTGGTAGATGGCTCAAACATCTACAGTAAAATTAATGACTCAAATTACATACAATAATACAGAGACTAAAAAATAAGATTCTTTAATTGGCAAAGGAAAATATCAGACTCTATAAATCAAGACATGAGGGAGGGGGGGGGGGTTGGAGGGCAAAGTCTATTTTAAAATATATTTGGTATCTTAAAAAAAGTTAAAGAACGTGATAAATGATCATATAATACTTCAATCTCACTTAATTGATTTTAATGAACATTTCAGTCTGTAATTTAAAAGAGAAAAGTAAGCCCTCCCCTCCAAAACCCTCCATCCAAACATATCCTTAGATACATTAATATGACATGACAGAAGCCTCTTTTAATTATCTTCATTTGTAAAAAAGGATGGGGTGAATGTATACAAATTTGAAATAGAATAGACTTTTATCATTTTTTATAAAGATGTAGTAATTGTAGGTTCAATGTATTTATAGCTGAAGTTAAATTACATAATTGAGAAATACATACTCTGCAGCAAAAAGCCTAGTCCTATATCTGAGGTACTTCTCTCTATTAGCTGCACCGGTGGAAGCTTGAAACTTGTAATTCTGCGTGCTGTTGGAGCCAGAAACCATATTATCTTCATCATTAAGGTTCAAACTTGAATCACCATCTGCAAACTCATTTTCTGCATTGTTATTAATTTCAGTGCTCCTCGTTGATGTTGCAAGGACCTGCGATAATCCCCCATTAAACCATTGTCAAGATTTGGTGAAATGTTATGGAAAGCGTTATGAAGGGGAACGGGAGAAAGGGGACTACTGAGGGGAGAGAAGAATGTGTAAAGAATCATTTCTGTAATGAAGTGGTGGCTTAAGCCATCGGGCAAAAGCATTTCTTGCTTCTCTGATATCATCTTTTGCTCTAATGTAGGTAATTACATTAGATACTGCACTTGGAGCTTGCCCCTAGTTTGCTTCCTTCTAGTTGTCTTGTTATAAAACCAGTTCATATCACTATGCTTAAACATATACAGAGTTTATACGGGTAACATAGTTGTTTTGGGCACTGAAACTTCCTTATGTAATGTGCAAAAAAGGACCAAGCATATAAAAGCTGATAACTCTTCATCCCTGAAAAGTTCTCGTTATAAAGCATCACTACTAACTTTGCCAACTTAATAGATTAACCAGGAAAAAAATCAGTCTTCTTTTTTTTTTTTGGGGAGGGGGGGTCTAAGCTGCATTTGTAACGAACTTGGTACATATTATATATATCACATCTGGCTTGACGAGAAAACTTACGTGTTGTAAACATATACAATGCATTCATGTGTCGCTAAACCACAGACTGTATAGTCCATTTTCTCGTTATAACATACAGTTGTATGGGGAAGAATAGCATATGATCTCGTGCTTTTTCACAGAATAAGGTTCACTCTAGAGCCTTCTCTCACTCTTTGTTTTTACTTTCGGGCCTTTTTAATCTTCCTGGTTCCATATTTGAATTTCAAACAATATTATGTGAAAAAGGAAAAATTCACATCTACCATATGGATCTAATACTGCTTCCTCAAAAAGTATTAGTTTTCATGTCTTTTTGTTGTACAACTTCTAGACGTAGTGAACCATGTAGAAAAATATGCATTTTATAATAGAAAGCTTACCACTTTGCGACATACTGATATCCAATGTGATGTACAAGAAGGACATGATGCATAGAGTAATCGCATAATTGTGGTTCGTACTAAGTTACCAATTCTGCACAAATGAAAGAAGTAAGAAATAAGCTTCATAATCGTAAAAGACAAATGGCAATTACTATTGTTGGCCAATATCTAATTTTTTAATAAAATATAAATGATAACTATGGTTGACCATAGCTAAAATTTTGAAACAACAACAACCAAGCCTTATCCCACCAAGTGGGGTCAGCTACATGGATCAAATTACGCCATAATGTTCTATCCTAAACCATATTGGATCCAACTCATTAACCTCTAAATATTTCCTAATAGTTTCTCTCATAATTTTTCTAGGTCTTCCTCTACCTCTTTTGATCTGACTCTCCTTTATCTGATCTACTCTTCGTACTACAACATCTAGATGTCTTCTCTCTACACCATAAAATTTTGAAAAATATTTCTAAATACATAGTATAATGCTAACCAAATACTTAGCTCATTCCTAACTGGAATAACATTAGTAACCATTGCATTTCTGGGAATGTTATTCCTAGGAATGCAATCACATACGTTGAAACAAATGCCTCTATGGGCGAGTTTAAGTTTTTGTTTTAATCCACATTTAACATGAGATTTTCCAAGGGGTCATGTATGTTAGAGATCTAACTGTTATAGTTTTTAACTTGTATTTTCTTTGATGACTTCTCTAGGAGAATGGCATATACCTATCTGTATTGCTTATGACATCTCTGGGTCTCTATTATAAATGCTTATATATTAAAAGAGAATAAAGATACAAAAAATATGTATTGCCAATAACCTAAAATAATTTCATGTTACTAATAATAAAAGACAAGGGTTTCAGGCTCAGCAACGCAAGCACTAATCAGCAGGTAAGAGTAAGAAATCTTTTTTTTCTTTTTCTTATTCACGTACTCTGAATCAGTTTCCTCATCCAACATAAAGAACAAGTTTTCTTCAATCTGCTCAACAATAACAGTAGCCTGTAAAGTTTAAAACCAGCTTTCAGCACAAAAATAATATACACTAATATATCTATATTGAAAATCCTTTCAGGGTTAGAAACCAACCGGATCTTTCTCAATTAGATGTCTTAGAGTAGACACGGCAAGAAGACGTAAAGTTGGCTGCATCAAGAAAAAGAGTTAGTTGAAAAGCGTAAATAACAAATTTTACCAATAACGGAAAATATGAAGGAAAAAACCTGTCTTGATGACAATGTAGAGAGAAGAGTCTGCACATGGGAGTGCACAGAAACAGCTTTCGGTGCAAAAAGAACAAGTTGTTGAGTGAAGCGTGCACTCCTGCAGTATAACAAGCAAAACTACCGATAATCATCAGAAAGGCAAAGCTTAACTGAAAAAGACTTCCCAAAAGCAAAAGACCTGATGGCTATGAGAAAATGTTAATTATATGATAAAACATGGAGTTAAGAAACATACTCAAGCATTGTTGAAGTTTCTTGCCAGCAGCTTATCTCAGCAATGGCAGACTGAAAAGGAAAAACAATGTATGAAGTTTACATTTTATTTTTAAAAACAGAATGCCCTAGGTGATGTGAACATTTTATTATGAATAGATTTAACATAATGGTTCTGGTAGAAGTGAAAAGTCAAAGTTTTGTGACAACGAGAAATATATGCACAACTTTACAGTATGGTTGGAGTGCCTAATGCTCATGGTCTTTTATGGGAGCTTACCAAACAGACATGATGAGAATTTGGATAGCTTTGCCTAATTACTGTTTTAATTTTACTTTATTAATACTTTTCCGTCTTCCAAATTATTTACAATCATCTTCTCTTTCTTATGTGTTTCTTATATTGAAATAGTTCGAAAAAAATCTACCTTGGAGCGTGAGAAAAAGATGCTTCCTGGCACAAGCTCAGGACCAAGAACAGCAACTATAGCATTTATAAGACGGCCAACACCCTGCTGAACGTCTGCCAAACCATTCTCATCAGATAAAAGAATTTCCATTGCAAGAGATAGGGTTGCCTGTGAAGAAAAATAAAGACAATAAATAAAATCATATCAAAGATAATATTACGGGATAAGATTAGGTACTCTGTCAGATTAACAAAAAAACAGCAAACATTTTCCCTTCTTTTCCTTCATTTTTCTCTTGATTTTTGGGTGCAAAAAGATAGATTAATGTATGAAGGATGTAGAATGCAAAAATAAACTATAATACATAAGGAGGTGGCAACATCGGCACAAATTTTCCGAGCCATGTCCATGTAAATTTGTATGAAATACAAGGTTTTTTTTTCCTTCTTTCTTTTCTTGATAAAGGATACGAAGGGCTTTCAGTGTTTAAGAAACATGATTATTGTAATAATCAATAAAAATAAAAGCTGACATCACTAGCTCAGATGAATCAATTAGAGACATTTCATAGCACTATGAGTGTGTGTACTTTCTTTTTGTGCTAAAATAAGGAAAGACAGGACATCCTCAGGATCCTAAAATATTTGAGTGACTATTTGGAAAGGAATAGGTCCAAGGCTCTCGAATTCTTGGTAGGAACTGGGTCTTTCTCTGAACTGTCTCTCGAATCCTAAAATGTTCTATCTCTGATTGGGAACCTTTCTCCAGAGATTGTTCAATAGTAAATAGTTGCTATTCAGTAATTTATTATATCGATACCAGTTTCTATCATATTGTTGGTACTTACGAAATATTTTCATTAAAATAAGGGAAAAGCAGACTATCTGTTCTATATGTGAGAAATATACTGATCACAAGATGCTGCTGGCATTTGAAATGAAATACCTGGACATGAGAAACAAAGGACAAGCCTGCAGCTTCAATAGTTAACAGAAGCCCATGCATAGACCAGATCTGCAGACTAGGTACCAAACTTTTAGCCAGTGAGGAAATAGAGTTCACTGTTGCAGGCACTAAAGTTGACAATGCAATCCCTCCTGCACTGCAGCAAGATATACATGACAAAAACTGTCAAGACATGTATAGAGTTATAGGAAAAAGAAGTAAAATATACAATTTGTCGTTTAAGTCTGGAATATTCATCAATCTGCTCAGCCAAATATCTAAGCTGAGATTATAAATGTACAAGAATATTGCAACAGAAAGGGTTCAACAAGTAACAACACTGTAAAGTGTAAACCCTCTATTGGAACCAATATGGTTTTTGTAGTCTAATCCTACGCTGAATTAAATCATTTCATGAACTGGAGCACAAATTCTGTAAAGAAGCCACAATAAAAGTGTAAACTTTCTTATTTCCACTGTTATGATTATTATTAATAATAACAACCACTCTTTTTATTATATTTCAATAGCTAACCAAGGCCCCGTTTGGTTTGAGCTTATGAAAAATAGCTTATGTAAATAAATAAGCTTTTATTTTAATTTATAAACTCTCACTAACAAAAATTGTATCTTCATAAACGGGTTTTTCATAAACTACCTTAAAAACTTATAAATAGTACATAAAAACTTATTTATTTGCATAAGCTGTTTTATATAAGCTCTAAAATAAGCTAATCCAAACGGGCCCCAAGTTTATCACGTAACAATTTCCACAAATATTTATTATATCTCTTGGAAGACCAAGAAACAAAATCTTGTAGCAAAATCCAGTGCAGAAAAAATGGTTTCACCTACTTATAAACTAAAATGGCTCAAACAGTTGCTTAAAGAACAGAGGTTTGGGTGTGTTTCATGGATGATGCTCATTGTGGATAACCAAGCAATCAACCTCTCAAATCCAGCATTCCATGAGATAGTAGAAAATACATTGAGATAGACTGTCATTTCATTCGGGAGAAGATCGTATCCTGAGACAGCATGATTGGCAGATGTCCTCGAATTGGTTATATATGTAAAGAGCTAGGTTCATATAATTTATATAGCTTGAAGAGGGTTGTTAGAACTACTATACTGCTACAATATATAATATTCTCTTGTTTGTAATTGTGATTCTCAACAAGCTTCATTGAACTTTTAATCTTGTGAAGGATTTCTTATCCTCCTCTCTTTGTATATCTCTTCTTTCTTAGCAAATTTTTTTAATTTAAAAACCCCCACTTCATCATCCTTGGTGGGAACTATACTCGAAAATATAAAACTCAACATAATATATTATCTTCTCTTAAACCAGTCAAACATGTATCCTTTATAGCTAATGACGAATTTGAGATACAAAACAGACGAGCTAAATCAAACAAATTAAAACTTATCAGTAATTCTGAGTGGAAGGAAGATATCTTGGTTTGGAGGGGGTGGGGTTTGACAAATTGATGAAATAAACATGCAAACTATTGACCAGTGACCTGCGATGAATGCAGCCAAGTGCCAAAGCAATTGATCCAGCATAGTAGGAATCAGTTACTCCATTTAGGTCACCAAGTAGTGATCTAGTCTGCAAGCCACCATCAATGATGAAAAAAGAAATCAGAAATGAAAGCACTAAATAGCACAGACAAAACATAAGAAGCTATATATGAGTGTGTGTGGAAGAGGAAAAAAAATTGTTTTAGGTAATCACAGTTCAGTGGAATTAACATGCAGTTTGAGAAGCAGACTAAAAAACTTGCCATTCTAGCAGTGAAGATATCATTTCCAAATCGAGCTAAATATCCAAGAACTTCACATGATGCTCTACGCTGCGATGCACAAATGTCTCCCTCCACCAAAATATTCTTCCATTCAAAATTTGGCAAACAAGGAGTAGCAAAAATTAGTGTTGACAAATAATTAAATGTGTGAGTGATAGTGTTCGTTAAAAGTGTCCTACCTGAAAAATAGATTGCACCAAGCCCAAAATGTCTTGTCCTAATGTTTGTGGTCGAAAAGAAAGCAAAGACTGGAAAGGATAATGAAATCCGTATATTAATATTCGGTGAGATCGACACAAGGAACTTGGATAATACATTAGAAGGATAAACAGAACCTTAAAGCCTGCAAGTAAGCCCACACAAATATTGGTGATACTAGATGTGCGCCAGTGTTGTTTTTTCCCAGCTTTCAGACACTGCTCAATAACACCAAGGAGGGACAGCATGCCACCACTATCCTGAGATATTATAAATTACCAATTTATTTCAACAGGAACAAGCAATCACTGACTGAACTCTACAACAATATAATGAGGTTGTATGATGCTCTACCTGAGAGGAAAATATGATCCCAAAGAAAAGAAGCATCTGGTTCACCAAAGTCTTGCTTATTGTCTCCGGCTTCAAGGTTAAATTTAAGTTGTTAGCAAATGGAAACACATCCAATAATCATGATAAAAACAATAACAACTAAAACAACATTGCATGGAAAAGGATATATGAAATGAGCTGGATAAACAAATCAAAATGTACTAATGAAACTACAAAGAAATTCTAACTTATATTGTACAATAATAACAAAGCACATTCCCTATGAGATTGGCTACATAGATCAAATGACATCATTTTGTTCCGTTAAATACCATGTTTTCACCAAGTGACAAATTCTGAATAAGGCCTTTTAAAATGATTTCTCCTAATAGTCTTTCATAGTCCATCACCACATATATTTATCATACTATCCTCCATCTATGAATTCTCCTCACAATGCCAAACCATCTTACCGATAATTCGTCATTGTGTCCTCAAACAAGCAAGAGACATTCTTGACTCTCAAAGTATATCAAGTTATCAGCATATACTTGGTGTAATTTAGAACTAGAATAGATATTAAGTTTGGCTAGCGAAGCCTTTATTGGTTAGAATAGAATGATTATTTGGCTTCAACAGCAATTAGCATTGTTGTAAAGATAACAAGTTTACTTGTAGAACTGTAGAATCCTATGATTTATTGGCAGGATATCAGTGCTGAATCGGTGTCTGGATCGTGTCTGTATGTGATTGCAGTGTAATATATTACACCAATCTTATCGCATATTCAAGAGATTACCAAGCTTCTGTGATCCTAACCGCGATGATTTACCACGACGTATTTCCTAGTCAATATCAATTGATTCCCATCTACTCTCTTCTTCCTATTAATGCTCTCCTTTCAGTAATTAACTAGTCTAACTAAATGAGTAATAGATGACTGAACAATTATTGTCAAAACACAAATAATGCAATAAAAAATACTACCATTTGGATATTGTTAACTACACATGTAGTAGTAGATTGTTCCTGAACTGGATATAATTTTTGCCAATAGTTCCATATTTTAAATTTATCCAAAGTAAATAATACCTGAGGAAAGCTAGAAATTTCGTTCTCCCATACACAAGGCATAAGGCCATCTTTTCCACCTTGAAAAGCTCGGAGTTCATCCTCAAACCAATCCCTTGTTTAATATAAATATAAAGGTAAGATAAGCCGGTTGGAATTTCATCTAACACCAAGGGTTCATTAAAATTCACCCTAATAATTAGGAAAAAATACTTCAAAACATAATTGTATAACAGTCAAATAGAGACCTTCCGGGAATCCACGGACCCAACCATGCATCTCTCTTGTCTAACAGCATCCTCAAACACGAACTTTCTTCACATTCTGAAGCATGTCTTATTCAAACAAGCAATAACAAATACGCAGATCAATCAACAAAGATTTAACAGTCTAATCAATTGTTACGTGAATGAAGTAAATAAAAGGAAACTGTAAGAGTTCTACAGTGGATGTGATATGACCTGAAAAAGTGTGTGTTTATAAGTGAAAGAAAAATGTTAAGCGGAATTTCCTCCTTGTTTTTGTGACATTTCCTTAATTTATTACGAGTTAACACGGTACTCAATTTTTCATACAACCCTAGTTCCTTCAGCATCAAGCTTTCTAAAAGAGTATTTTCTTTGGGTATTTATTTTCATCAAACTATGAAGGATTTAACTTCTCATTGTCGCGTATCAATTTATATAGTCCAGGAATGACAACAAAGATGTGATGATGGCCTAGAGAATCGTTTACAAAGTGTAATTTGTATTCAGCTTTATCTGGTTGGAGTAAAAAGGCAACAATTTTAAGGACATTTCTTCAACGGAGTAGACATTTCTGAAAAGCATAAAAATTGGAAAAAAGTTTACGTCCTTTATCTTTACGCGCTTTAGGTAGAAGGTGAGCCTTGGTGCAAGGGCTTCCACCTTATTACCTGGAGGTCACAGGATAAAATCATGAAAACAACCTCTCCGCTTGCGGGGGTAAGGCTGTGTACATGTATCCTCTCTGGACCCCCACCTAGTGGGAGCCTTGTGCACTGGATCACCCTTTTATCCTTAAAGCACTTGAGATATATATGTAGTTTTGGGCTTAGGAAAAATCTTATTTCTTCTCAGACAGTAATTTATCTCCTCATTTCTCTTCTGAAATTTATTTTTCCATTAATTGTACAAAAATTATGAGGAACTGAGCAGCATTCTATTTTTTACCTATTTGTTTTTGTGTTTTTATATTTGTTGAAGATGACTCCATACATTTAATTCATCGTTATTTCATCTTTTTTACCAAAAACCAAATCATCCAAAACAGAAAAATCCTTAAAACAACATCAGTTAGCAAATTTTGAATGAAGAGAAAGGCATTGTTACATTATTTTTTACAAGTTCAAAACATCAGTTATATGACATTTATGAGGATCATTACTCAATGAACTAAAGAAAATTGGAACACCATTTTCATGTATTGGTAAATGAAGTCAAACCCATTAAAATAGTAAATGACAGAAAAATAAAAACACTACCTGAATGGAAATGTACATAGTTGAATAATCTGAGGGTGGTCATTTTTAAATGACACGGGATCTGGGAGAGATTGATAAGCTATTAAAGTTTTGATGATGAAAGTATCCACTGCAGGCTTCACATGCGGAAGTTCCTTGGCTTTTAATGCCGATATGTAAGATAATGCACTGTTTTCCACATAGGTCAGTAATTATTATCAAATGTCAAATGAAGTTACAACCATGAATAAAACAGCACATACCTGTTAAGGTATACAAGAACTGGTTGAAGTAGAACTCCGTCATTCTTAACATCAGAAGATATAAAGCATTTTATAAACGCTGTGAGTGCATGAACAGCTGCAGACCATACGCTGCAAAATTCAAGAGCAGAGCATGAATGCACAATCAGAATTGCTTCTTAATTATTATTCAAGACAGAACACGTCTAGAAAAAATGAACTATGTTTAGAATGTTTTAATGTTAATGAAATCTAAATGATAAGAAGCCTGTGGCTGTGGACCCTATCTTGACTGTAAGACTGTGTTCGTTTAACAGTAATAGTAAATACTACATGAATTATTTTTCTTTCCTATAATGGAATAACATATCAAGATAGAAAAAGGTAAAAATCAGAAGGGTTAATTATGTTTTTGGTCCATATAAATATGTCAACTTTTCGTTTTAGTCCCTCTAAAATTTTCCTTCAACTTTTAGTCCCTATAATATTTTCAATCACTACTTTTGGTCTTTAATGAAATTGTGCAGAAATGTATAGAATATTGTAAAAATCACTCCAAAAAAAATTAGATTTTTTTAACAAAACATTAATTAAATATGAATTTTTTACCACAAAAAATATATAAATTCATATTTAATTCATGTTTTGGTAAAAAATTCTAATTTTTTTTTAGAGAGATCCTTATAATATTATACATTTTTCTGCAAAATTTTATTTAAAAATATGAATTCTACATATGAGTTTACTTTAAAGGAGGGACCAAAAGTAATGATTGAAAATTTTATAGGGACTAAAAGTTAAAGGAAAATTTTAGAGGGACTAAAACGAAAAGTTGGTATATTTATAGGGACCAAAAACATATTTAACCCAAATCAGAATGATCAGATGAAGGAACACATTAAAAAAATCCTCAACAATCCTCAAAATCCTATATCGAGTTTTACAGTGAGAACAAATAGAGTTAATTATATCATTTTTATTTTTTTACTCTTAATCTTTTGTTTTTTAGGCAAAACAAAAATATAATAAATTAAAATCAAAGCAACAAGTGCATGCATTTATTGGACTCACTCTTAATCACTTTTCACTCGGATTGATTATTACTCCCTCCCGCTTCAATTATAAGCAACAAGTGCATGCATTTATTGGACTCAAATATAAACAAAAGTCAACTTAGCTATCCATATTTAATGTAATTGTTCCAAAAATATCATTACATTGATTCCTTAATGTTGTGAGGAGATAATCATTATAATTAGAGTCTCCAAATATCTGATTCCCTTTCCGATTCTAGTCCTATATTATGAGAAGTATTCCTTTGGTATTATGCATGAGAATAAAAACTATTTTCTCTCTGTGTTCCATTAACAATGATTTTCACTACATGAATGCAAATAGTTCGGTTCATAGAAGGGAAAAAATCGAAACTTGGTTACGGAAACTATACTGGATGCCAATAAGCATTGCAGGATCAATAAAGATTAATACTGCTTGAGATGTACTTACTATATCCTTGACATTAAATCATCAGTTTTTGTAACTTCATTTTCTGGATTCCCCGTAAAGAGTGTAGCCCACAATGCAAGAATATCAAAGACATCCTCTTCAAGCTCCTGCGGGCAAGGAAAAACCCTAAGACATGAGACTTTCGCTTAAAAAAATTATAGGGAGTATAACCAAATGCAGTCCTAATAATAATTTTCACAATTCATATTATCATGTCCTAGAAAACACGCTTACAAATTCCCTGTCATAGTTTCAAGAGGATAGATAGCTACAGAAGTTAGATAAGGGCTTGAAAAGATTTGGAAATACTATGCCTTATTTCGGAGCCACAAAGACTAACTCCCTTTACATAGTTGATTCTTCCACTTAACATTATTATGAAATACTAAGGCTACTTGAATGCTGATGTCAAATATTATTTTCACACCCTTTCCTTCACCATTCATTTTTCTAGTTGCGTAACAATTATAGCTTAAGAAAAACCCTGACTATCAACAACTTAGTACCTCCTTTGGTAAAGAAACCAATAAAGATGATAAAAGCAACCATCCAGCTTCTTTTTCAACTGTCGCTGCCAATGGATTCCGACTATATTCTATCAGCATTTTCTTTGAAACCTCATACACTAATCTGGGAAGCCTGGTTATATAACAAATTACTACACGTCAGTATAGAAAATCAAGCAAGCATTGAACTGCATAAACGACAGTTCTTCTGTTGTCATCTAGCATAAGGACCAGAGTAAAACAAAAAATGCATATTATAATAGGTATGAAATGAAAAAATAGAAAACATGATTTCAAGAAAACTAGGGGGAGGAGAAACAATCAACCTTGCTGGGTAGCCAAGAGGTAATTTTGGTGAAATAGATACTAAAGCAGCCAAGACGGTAGCCTGCCCATGCAAGGAATCGAGCTCAAACTGTAAATTGCTACCCTGCAGACAAAGTATGAACGTCAGTTCAAAAAATGAAAATTTATAGAAAACCACCAGTTGAAGACCTGAAACTTGTTTTTAATCTCCCCACAAAAAAGTTTCACTAAATTATTTGCCTACAAAATATTTGAAAATATGGTGGACGTGGACCCTCTGTGTAATATATTCCATTCTTCTTCGCCAGCAAAACCCTAGGCATATGCGGTCGTTCTCTGAACTATAACCTTGACCTAGTGTTGCGTGACTGGATGATGGAAGGAGCATCTCCTAATGCGCACCAAAAGAAAAGGGAGAGGAACACCGAAAGAATGGAAAGGTGAAGGGTCACACAAAAACTAGGAAAAGTGGAAAAACCATTGTTGCGGTTATGTTTGTTGTAGCTAGGAACGTGTAGACTGGAAACACTGGGTAAGAGCATATGTGCAGCCCTCGGATACAGGAGTCTTAGAAATCGTGGTTGGGCCTAACACAACCCCACAAAACCGTCTTGTGAGGTGAGGATTGCCCCCACTTATAATCGACTTTCAGATTGTTTCTTAACAAAGTCCTCTTATCTAAATTGGGTAAGCACAGACTTGATGGTCAAATCACAGAAATGAATATTTTGCAAAATGATATGGAGTGAACAAGATTTTGGCTAATCAATTACAAATTTAGTTATCATTGCATGTTTTCTATCTTTTTTATGTATCTTTGTAGTGCCACTGCTATGGAGGATTCCTCTTTCTTCATCTTTTGTTCTACTCTTTTCAAATTATTGTTAATCCAAACTATTTTATCAACAACAATAAAGGATGCAATATAATTTATCATGAAGTTTGAAGAATTTACCTTTTCAAAAGAAACACTCTCTCTTAAAGCAGTAAGATTGGTCACCCCATATGAAGTTAAACCACTGACACAAGTTGGATCAACTTCAGCCAATGCACGTAATGCTAAAGCAGCCTCAATCCGAACCTAACAATATACCAATTTCAAAAAGATATAACAACGAGACAAGACATGAAAGCCTGGAAATAAGAATTATGCCCTGATTCCATATTCAGCACAAAAAAGTATTCAGCAAAAGTATTTCAAATTGGATAAAGGCATGCAACAAAATTAAAAGCGTCCATTTTTAAGAATTTCAGATTGCTTCTAGAATCATTAAGTGAAAACTAGAAGCTCCCAACTGCGGAATTAAAATCAACTGTCAAGGAGCTAGTCATCTAAAAGTGCTTTGATTATGTAGGGTTAAAATCACTGTTGGGTACATACCTGGTATATTTATTTTATTTATATATCTAGTAAACACACATGGTCCCATATAACCACTGGAGCTTAAGGTATACAAAATGTCTACGCTGTGGTTAAATTAAATATTTTATTAAAAAATGGAAGCAACAAAAACTAAATTATACTGAACAACTAATCAAAGAAGCTGTGTATTTTGTTTATATTTCTGATTCCACTCGACCATCATCCTAATAAAATTACATACACAAGCACCTCCTCCAACTTTCCTTAATGCCTTCTCCCAAATGAGTTTTTTCAATTTTTACCGCCATCAAGCAACATCGAATGTTCCTATTCGATATATTAGAACACATATTTCATTTTGAATAATTAAGAAAAGAAAACCCATAATTTGGAAAAAGGAGCACAGTTAAATCTCAAACACCTTGAAATAAGAATATACAGAACTAAAAAAAAAAATAGGAGTTTTCATTTATCTTCCAGAGATAGTCATTCTAACTGTGTTCTAATCATCATGTTTCTCTCTACATTTTCATTGAAGAAACTATCTACAAGGCCATATCATCTCTACTTTTTATTATTTCTACCAATAGAACGAGGAAGATGACATGTTAAACCAAAGTAAGAATAAAATCCAAAATTAAGTACATAAATAATATGAATATATGTATAGATGCATGTATGTGTGTATGCACACTATCACGAGCTTACCAGCTTCGACGAATGCGATACTGCAGCAACTACAGTGTTGTCAAGAACTTCCTTAAATTCAAAGGGAACCTGCAAAAAGAAAAATTGAGATAAGCACACCTTGAGACATCCCATCGATACTTCCTTCTTTTACAATAGCACCTAAATATCATCACCTCTCCCAAAGTCTTCAGAGTATATGACACTGTTCGTAAGGCTGCCACCATCATGGAAGGACCAGCTTCAGGTGACTGGATCTATATGCCAAAATGTGGGAAAAGAAGGTAGGGGGGTAAATGATTCAGTGCACATCATTGAAAAGAAATCAAAGCAAGAAGGGCATAAGAAAACTGACCTGCTTTCCTAGAAAAAGCAAAAAATCCCTCTGAGTAGGCTCTGTCATTTGATCTGTTACACCAACACGAAGGATATAAAGAACGCATGCCTGCAGCAAGATTAAGATGCTCTAGTTAACAGTTTACAAAACTAGAAATCTTAAAGGAAACCAGTGGCTGAAAATTCTAGCAGTTTGCTTTAATCAAAGGCCTGCTAGCATCTTCCCCTGATTGAATATTAGGACCCATACACAGTATTCTATCACTTATCTCTGCCATTTTATCTCAATAAAATGCACATCATAAAACAAATAAAAAGAACATATGATTGAAAAAAATACCAATGCATGGGCATCAACGGAAGTTTCAGCACGGAGCATTTCCATAACTTGCAATGCATAATTTTGTAGCTCACTATCTGGATGCAGATATTTTATACGAATTGCCTGCGAAGTAGAAATTGCCAGAGAATGAAATCACGACCAAGACAAAACTACTAAAGGAATATATCTTCAAATACACACACACACACACACAACACACACACACACACGCATATATTTTAAGCCAAAAGATTTTATTGAAATAAACAGAGAAGACTTGTGCACGAGATGTACTCAAGATAATGCAAATAGTTCAGTATGAAATTATATAAATCACAAATCATAATGCATGAAAGCAAAAGACTTTCACAGCTATAAAAATAACAAAATAACAAATCTTTTGTCATAACAAAAAAAAAACAGAATATGAAAACGTCCATAAAGCCTCAATTCGAACTCCATATCCTTTCCAACATTAATGATGACTACAAAAAGTGGTCTGAAGTGTATTCGACAAAAACACTTCTCATTATTGATAGAAAAATTCTTTCGAAAAGTAGCTAGCATAACTAAAGGATGAACAGCAGTCAGTGATGTTGAAATATATAATATTTCCTTTTATTGTTATTCTATTTTTTAATAGTTGTTTATTTTTCCTTATGTCACTCCTTAGATTAAGGAGATGATTAGTTGTATGCTCTCCTATAAAAGGAGCACCATTTTCATTGAAATAAATAACTCTGAAGTTATAGAGTATTTTCCACATGGCATCAGAGCTCCCGATTTTGGGGGTCTTGCTTCCGCATAAACCCTAGCCGCCATCTCTACGGCATCTTTTTTTTCTTTCTGGTTTTTGATATCCAGCAACACTGTTCACACGTACTGTTCATCCGGTGACACTGTTCATCCGCGCGGTACTGTTTACGTGCGCTGTTCATCGGGAAGAAGAAGAAAAAAACTCAATTTCGCAGCTTGCAGTTTGAGTCGGATAAAAAAGTGAAAAAACAAGGGATGAATAAATCTAAGACCAGAAGAGAGAAGGCGCGGCAAAGGGTGGTGATGGGTAAGACAATTTTCAACTCATCAACCGAAGGTCTTGCACTCCAAGATAGTTCTGATCAAGGGCAACAGTCTTCCTCAAACTCACTTCCGTCCACCAATGAACAACTGTACAATCTTCTTGAGTCTCAAACTACTTCCCCTGTGTTTTCTTTTGGTTCCATTGCCCAAAAAGGTAATTTTTTAGAGTCAGCCCTTCTTAGTGTCAAACCAAGTCGTACTTGGATTGTTGATTCAGGTGCTACCGATCATATGACAGGAGAGTCTAGTTTGTTTTCTTCATATAGTCCTTGTGCAGGTAATTTTAAAATTAAGATTGCCGATGGTTCTCTTTCAGCCGTGGCAGGAAAAGGTCCTGTCATTATTTCTCCGTTATTAACTCTTCAAGATGTTTTACATGTCCCAAATTTGTCGTATAACCTATTGTCTGTCAGTAAATTAATCCGGGATAAAAGGTGTCAAACTCATTTTTTTGATACTCATTGTTTGTTCCAAGATTCAATCTCGGGGAAGACGATTGGCAGTGCTAAGCAGAATGGAGGACTCTACTACCTTGAATATGAACTTGAAACTGGACATCAACTTGGACAAGTAAGTTCTTTCTCTGAATCCTTTTTTGTTTCAAATAATAAGGATGATGTTATGTTGTGGCATTTAAGATTGGGCCACCCAAGTTTCAAATATTTAAAAACAGTATTTCCAAAATTGTTTGCTGATAAAGATTTTTCTTCTTTCCAATGTGAAATTTGTGAACTTGCAAAACATCACCGAAATTCTTTTCCTGCCCAAACATATAAACCTTCAAAACCTTTTTCTATTATTCATAGTGATGTTTGGGGGCCTAATCCAACAAAAGATGGTTTATCACCTTTACTGATGATCATACTAGACTTTGTTGGGTATATTTATTAAAAGATAAACCAGAGGTAGGACAAATTGTCAAGAATTTTATTAAATTAGTGCATACCCAGTTTAATTCCACTATACAAGTTTTCAGAACTGACAATGGAACTGAATATTTTAACACAGTTTTAGGGAAATTTTTTATGGAAAATGGGATAGTTCATCAAAGTACATGTGTTAACTCACCCCAACAAAATGGAATCGCAGAGAGGAAAAATAGGCACCTTCTTGAAGTGGCTAGAGCCTTACTTTTTTTCCACTAAAGTTCCAAAATACTTATGGGGTGAGGCTGTTTTAACTGCTGCACATTTAATAAATCGTATGCCATCTCGTGTTTTAAACCTTAAGACTCCTCTCGAAACCTTTTTAAAATTCTTTCCAACAGCCCCTATTTCAGACAATTTGCCTCTAAAAATATTCGGATGCACTGCATTTGTCCATGAACACAAACAAATAGGAAAACTTGAACCTCGTGCTATTAAATGTGTCTTTGTTGGATATTCTCCCACTCAAAAAGGATATAAATGTTTTGATCCCAATTCTAAATGGTTGTTGGTAACTATGGATGTTACCTTTTTTGAAAATAAACCTTTTTTTGAGAGCAATCATCTTCAAGGGGGGAAATCAAATGAAGATTCATCTTATTTTTTTGAGGATTTAATTCTTTCCGAAAATATGCTTATGTCACATAGTTCTAGGCCATTTGTACCTAAAGAAAATGCCCCAGATAATGTAAATGAACCTACTCCTTCCATGAGTGAGGATGTCACAGAATCAGGGGCAACAAACCAAAATTCTAGTAATGACTCTTTGGAACCTAAAGATAATCAAGAATTGATTCAAATGTCACTACATGAACATCCTTATAATGAAACAGAAAGAAAGTTTGGAGAAGTTGAAGGAACTTGGAAAGGAGTAATTTATGGAAGAAAGAACCATGATAAGGTAGTAGAAGACTTGATTCCTCAGCACAATCATGAATCTGAACTGAGGGAGAATCAACCTACAAAAACAAACAAAGGTAAAGGTAAAATTTCTCCTGATTTTCATGATCCTATTCTTGATGTTCCAATAGCTCAAAGAAACCTGTTAGAGCTTGCACCAAGCACCCCATGTCTAGGTTCGTATCATATTCAAATTTATCCTCATCTTTTTTTGCATTTACCTCTCAGTTGTCTTGTATAGAAATTCCAAAGAATGTACAGGAAGCTCTAAATGTTCCAAAGTGGAAGGAAGTTGTGTTTGAGGAGATGAGAGCTCTTGAAAAGAATAACACTTGGAATGTTATGACTTTACCGGCTGGAAAGAGAACTATGGGTTGTAAGTGGGTGTTTACTATAAAATACAACTCTGACGGTTCAGTAGAAAGATATAAGGCAAGGCTGGTTGCTAAAGGGTTTACTCAGACAGATGGCATGGACTACTCAGAAACTTTTGCTCCTGTTGCAAAGTTGAACACTATTAGGATCCTCTTATCTCTTGCTGCGAATTTGGATTGGCCTCTACATCAATTAGATGTAAAAAATGCATTTCTT
>Ga0315914_1005359_pt1 | contig 18692 bp, 8 predicted proteins | sample MpolenodulesMG_FD_203920 | JGI IMG/M metagenome (GOLD analysis project Ga0315914, IMG submission 203920) | Medicago polymorpha root nodule microbial communities from Los Angeles, California, United States - elongated nodules | ecosystem: Host-associated > Plants > Roots > Nodule | place: USA... | reverse complement strand
TTTCCATAGCTATGAAAAGATGAAGTGTTTTCCAATGAAAAGTCTTTGTTTGTGGGAATTGAGAAAAGGGTTCTTGAGAAAGATGCTGTAGATGGATTCAAAGTGTTGTAACATAAGGTAGAAGCCATGGTTGAGTTGAAAAAACACAAACCTTAAAAACCAAGAAAAAACACAAACACAAACACAAGTTCAACTTTGTAAGTGTGTCTTTGTGTATGATCAAAGGATCAAAACACAAAGAATGTTTTGCATTAACTAAAATTTTAGCAAATGTTGAAAGAAGAAGAGATAAAAGAGAAAAATAGTGTGAAAAATAGAAGAAACAAAAATGTGATGTATAATCATTATTGTAAAATAAATAAAAGGGAAATTATTATTATTATTAGAGGTTGAGGTTATTTTTGGTGAATAAATTGTTATTATTTTTGGTGAGGTTGAGGTTGTGACAAGGGAATGGCACTAATATAAAATAAGGAATAAAGAGAGATAATGGGATTGGTGGTTTGCAGTTATAGGCCACAAATATCAGCACCAAGATGTCCAAATCAATCTCTTATGTAAGTTTCTTGGTTCGGTACTCTAATAAGTGATTTCAACGTAAATAAGTTTTTTTTTTTTAAGTTGTTTATTTGAGTCATTTTTGGCATAAAATCATCATTCTATATCATTTTTCCGAGTCATATTAATTTGTGTTCTAAACACACAAGTTAAGGAACTTAAAATGAAAATAAAAAATAAATTTTATATTAAAAAGATAATTTTTGAAACTTTGGTGTTGTTTGAATTTCACTCTTGGTGTTTTTATGAGAACTATACGAATAGGGTGATCAATTTATGAGTGGATTAAAAAAGAGACGATAACTATAATTTAGCCATAATTTATTAAAATAAAATAAAAATACAAAAAATAAATCTTGTATGCCGGTAGGAATGAAAGTGAGAAAGAGTATCTCCACGGTATCATTGATAACGATCAACAGGTGAACTCATTCAACTCAAGTTAATGTGTGAGAGACATATTTTTGTACTTAATAATTAATTGTGGTCATAGATCAAATTTGTGTATGTTGTAAGCTTACCCACGTACGTATAATCCCAACAAGATTCAGATCTACCTTGAAATCAAAATAACAAATTTCATTGGCTTATGCTATATGCCTATATGGATAAGGACGTTTTTATCCATTTTTTGACTTTTATTCCTTCACATTTCACACCTCCTATAATAATTAGCCTATGTGTAATAAAAATATTTTTTAATGGAGTGTTTTTTTAATGTGATTTTAATTGTATTTTTATTTGTACACTCTAATCAATATTACATATATCACTACAATTTTAATATCTTCTACTTTGCGTTTATTATAACATAATATATATAAATGGACAATACTCTCTCAGTCTCTATATACAAGAACATTTTGCCTTTAATAAAATGGTGCTTATATATAGAGGGACGGAGGGAGTATATTGAATAGTCGATAAAGTTGTGGTTGCTCGTGGAACATGAGAAACATAGGCTTACTTTATTTCGATTGATTGTTGTTTCTTTGTCCCGTGTTTTTAGGTCTCCCTTTGTTGATGCTCGTCGTAGGCTTCCTTTTCATCTTTGTGTTGATTTGATTTTTCCTCATCTCTATTTGTATTTGTTACTCGTTCGCCAAAGTTCGCAAGGGTTTCTAAAATATTGTGTTATATGGTTTATAAAACATTGTGATACATGGTTGCTAACAATGCTTGCTAGGTATTATGATATACTGCTAGATTTTGTGATGGCTGCGAAGGTTATGGAAGAAAATACCACTTAGGGGGATGATCTTCTCAATCATAGTGTACGTAGAGCTAACCGTTGAGCAACAGATGGTCATTTGGTATATCCAATTTAGGGAAACATATGGGGGAAAAAATTCCTCTTTCAAAGAAAAACTTCTCAACATTTATGGAGGATTCTTTGACGGGGAAAGTTTTTCTTAACATGATATTGTTTAAATGAGGGGACGACAAAAAGTTTTCCTACTATTCCAAAAAATGAACTTGCTCGATATAAACAAGTTTCAATTACTGAGAACTTTTTTAATGAATGGTGCAAACCATGGAAAGGATCTCTGCTAGTTAATGTTCTTAACAAATTTATCTTGAAGTTCTCGGTAGTTAATGTGTTGTGATAGATCACAGGGATAAAAGTTCTTGATAGAACCATTGCTTTTAAGGTTCGTCGATGTGCAATTTGTTAAGTGGTGAGTCGAGTTGGAGAAAAGATACAACCTACCATGAAAGATTGCAACTAAGTTCTATAAATATTTCTAACTTGATGGAAGTACGAACTATTGTCAAAAGTGTTCTATCTCTTCCATAAAGTTTCTCTGACAATTGATCATCAATAACGAATCGTTAGAGAGAACGGACGAGAAAGAAATAGATAGAGAACTAGAGGAATACTTTTACTTTTTATCATCATGGATGAAGGTGCGTCATTTAATGTCTTTATTATGTGGTAATCATAGATTTTAAGATCCTTATAATTGATATTTTTCTTAAATGTAAAGATAATGTGAAAACTATATAACTTGCAAAGGAAAGAAGATCAAGTAAGAGAGAGGATCAAGAGAGAGATAAACACATATTTCGGAACGAGAGAGATGAAGAAAGTAGATGGAAGAAGAGGATTCATATTCGTAACAAAAAAAAAACATGGCATTGCTTGTTTAGGTCTTATGTGAACCCGCACAATTTTGTTCTTATAAAAGACATTTAATTGTTTATAAATTATCCTTAAACTTTATTCACATACAATGTGAGACTTTGTTATGTACCAGAACAATAATATTGCACAACTGACTTGTTGTTTCGGTGGTTAAATGTCTTACTATTTAATTTTGCATATTTTATAAATAAAAACTAATTCAAAGGCATCCTTTCATGGATTTTAGCAGGAGTCATTGAATTTGCACCAAAGGACACATCCCATCTAAAATCTAATTGTAAATTTAAATTGCATTATTTATTTCACGACTAACATACAACCTTAAGAAATAAATTCTTTTTGGAACCTAGAGGCAGTAGCAGAAAGCTAGGTGTTAATAGTTTTATTTGTTGGTAAAAAGCTAGATGTCAATAGTTATTAATTTATGAGAATTATATTTTCCATCCTATGGAATTCTCGTGCGCCCTATTTTTTTTTCAAAAATACCATTGTCCGGATTATTGTTTTCGAACTTGATTGTTAGGATTTTTCCGGATTTTAAAATCCAGGATGCTCTTTTTTCAGAATTTTTTCATTGTAAGCTTTCAAATTCGTAAAATAACTGCAAATAGAAATATAAAACAGAAATAAAAGGACAAAAAAAAAACTCATTTTATTGATAAAGGAATAATACATTACAATAGTGTTGAAGCTTTTTAAGTTTATTACATAAGAACCTAAAACTATTTCTAAGGGGAAGGAGGTAAGCTATACCAGTGGCTCCAGAGCCACTGTTGAAGGGGAAACATAAGGGGGAAGAGGGGGGATGGGAAGAAGAAACCAATGTTGGCGGGGGCACAAGGGCCTTTAGGGAATAAGAGACCATGATGGTCAAACTTACATCCAGACAAACCAACCTCAAACCTAGACTGACCCTTTCCTTGTTGATCGATCATATAACCCCTGATGGATTTCCAAAGAGGCCTCTTTCTATGAAAGGTCAACGATTGAAACACATCGTTGTAGAAGGAAGATGAGAAGAGGGTGTGAGAAAATGTGAGGAAATGAAGCCTATTTATAGGGAGGGAGGGTAAAAAGAAGGGTGGGAAAGGCATTAATTCAGTCAAAAAACGTGTAAAAACACGTTTTTCAACTTGACCACCGTCCAAAAACGTTTGAAAAACGTTTTGTTTGTGGTGCAGACCACCGGCCAAAAGCTTCTGATGTAGTCCGGAATATATAATCCGGATTACACATACATTCTAGATTATATATTCCGGAACAATACGATCCTAGGTGAAACTACGAGAAACTTGGCTCTTTTTGTAGGGTGAGGTGTTGTTCGGATTTTATACTCCGGAAAAACTTCATGCATTCCTGAATATAAAATCCGGAACCCCTCAATTTCATTTTGGACAGTGGCGTTTCACCAAAGGTTTGGCCGGTTAGTGGAGTTTGAATGCATTTTTTTACGGTTTTGAATGTGGAACACGTTTTATTTGACTGTACTTAAGACTTATGACTGATTTAAGGCTATAAAAAGGGTTCGAAAAACTCCAATTTCCTTCATTCTTCTTCACCTCCTTTCTTACATTTTCTTCAATTTTTGTAAGTTTTTGAGGTAGTTTTTAGGTGTGTTTGTGGTGTCATGCTCATTGTTGACCGTTCATACGACCCCTGCAATTGCATTGCAGCTTATGTGGGGGTCGTATAACGGTCAACAGAGACCCTTGACGTCAAAGAAAGACACAAAATATTCATATCGATTGTGTCCGGATTTTATTTTCCAGAAACACTAACAATAAGGTTCGAATTATTGCAGGGCGCAGGAGAACACAGTAGGGTGGGAAAAGTAATACTCTTAATTTATTTAGTTGTTGGTTTAGTGGTCACCTCTGAAGCCCGAATACTTCAAAATGGATGACGTATCGTATCCCCTGCATATCCTGAACTGATACATGTTTGATACTTCCCGATACGTATCAGAAGAGTATCCGAAGATTTTTTTTTTTTTAAACAATTATCCGATACTTTCAAATACATCTGGTATACGATGGATAGACGGTGGAAAACCGATATGTGCGGGCTACCTGATGTTTCTATTATATTTGGTATATATGTAATTGACTAATTGTCGTTTTTTTTTTATCAATATTACTTACATTTATATTTCTATTGTTGTCGTGTTTTGTGTCTCTTTGTTTGTTTGAGAACGATGCTCATTGTTGTGCATTATCGTTTTTCTGTGTCTGTTTGGTCTAGGTTTTGCGCCAATTTTTTTGCTTTTAAGTTTTAGTCCATATTTTGTATTTTGAGTTTTAATATGTAGTTTAAATTTAATTTTTTATTGAAGTATCTCAGTCGTATCGTGTCTTGAATTTTAAAATTTTCCCGTATCGACGTATCGGTGTCGTATCGTATCATGTATCTGGACTTCATAGGTGGTCACACATACTGAAACCAATATACACCAGAGTGAGAATAATATGGTGATATGAGTTTCAACTCAGGATTCCTAATAAAATATCATCACAACCAAACCATAACAATGAGAGAAATTATTAATAGTTATCATAATAAATAAAAATGTATCCCATGTTTTTTGGGGGTTTCTTTCCCCACCCTCCGCTCTTCTCACGCTCCCTCCAATTTTCCAAAAATGTCATTGGGATTTCATATTATATAATCCGAAATGAGGTTGTTCTTTGTATTTTTGGTGGGGAATTGGTTTTTTCATCAATTTGAATTATAAACTCAGAACACATCATATACGCCCACTTTGAACCATGTATTGTATTATATAATCTAAAATTGCTTGTTTTTTCGAATTATAAAATTCAAACACTCGTACACACCCTCTTTTACCAAACGATCATGGGGAAACACAAGTTTGTATTATATAGTTCACAGGGCCAGCCCACGGGGGCGTGGCGGCATAGAGTCCATGCTTGTAGGGGGCACAAAAAAAATTAGAGGATGAGGGTGTATATATCAATGCGTTTTAGAAAGGGGTATAAATAGAAAACATCGTAAAAAAGCCCCAACCCTTTATCAGACTTCAGCCCAATAGCCCTTCACCCTTTTTATTTTACAACTCCGCAGTATTTCATTTTCACACCACTATCCCAGCCCTTTCATTTTCACACCCCCCCATCATTTCATTGACCAAAATGCAAAAGTTAGAAGTAAAAGGTAAAACAAAGAAGCAACACGTAAAACACAAAATCTCTACTCCTTCCCAGAGACTAAATTTGTTTTTTATTTTGAAGAAACTTTTTGGTGTTTCAAATTAAAGTGAACATGAATTTGTATTTAGATTTCATAATATAATGATATGACTTGAAAGTTTCATGCTTGGGATATCAAATTTGGTTTTGTGTGATTTTTTATAAGTAACATCAAATGATGGGTACGAGGGAAATGTGTTTTACTTAGTTTTGTTGGGTTTTGTTCGGCTCCCCAAACTTTTTTTGTTTAGTCATTCCTTTTTATTGATAATATATAGGATGAGGTGTATTTTACACACAATATTTTGGGATGCAAGTGGCGGAGCCACATGCACTTGAGGAAAGGCAGCTGCACGCCCTAACTTTTTGAAAATTATACCAAATTTTCTACTTATTTCTAATTTGCATCCCGTGGATAATTACCATTGCACTAGTTCAACTCAATTTCTCACATTTTGTCACACTTCATCCAAAGGTTTTATCACCAAATTATCTCACCTTCTCTTGTCTTTTTTCCGTTGGCAGTCACTTCCTTTCCAATTTTTTTGATTGTTAACTGTTTTCCACATGAATCCTAATTTTTTCAAATAATAATATTAAATAAATATTGAAATCAACAAATAAAAAGGCAAGAAGGAATGAATATGTGACTTGGTCTACATATTAGCATTGCTTTACGACTAAGATGGAGTGGTGGATGTGTTTGATTCTCGCCACATTTATTTATTACACAACAATTAAAGTTATAGTTTGACGACAATTGTTAAGACTCTGTCTGATAAAAAATAGTGGATAAACTAGATTATAACAAATAAATTTGTAGTGGATAGCAGATAAACTAATTTTAAGCTGATAACTGATAAGTTAATTGATTGAATTTATAATGTTTAGTAAAATTAACAGTTTAACTAGTTTATAAATATGAAATGACACAAAAATATACTACAAGTAATTATTAATCAAAATTTAAAAGTTTGGACCCCTAAACCAAGGTCCTAACAATGCCACTATTGGGGTGTCAACATAATTGGGATTACAAAAACATTGTACTATGGTATTATGGTGACTTGGGGTGGCGGCACAATATAGATGTCAACCATCATGGTTAATGCATGTCTCATTCATCATTTATCGACAAAAAAATCATGATATATTATATAAGAGGGCCATTTTCTCAATCTTGACCTAAGGCCCGTAAAATGCTAGGAACGACGCTAATAGTTTGAACTGTATCACCACAGAGACTGAACTTGTTTGTGACATGGATATCAAGTTAAAGAATCGTGTTAACCATCCTAACCCACTACTTTAGTGTTTCTTGTGTTTTAGGTCATTGTTAGTTGTTCCCGTCATGTCCTGATCAAAAATTCAGTTTTTAGACTACTTGATCAGATTACTTCAAAATTTAGCTAAAAGATCCGGAAAGAAAAAAAATCAGGAAACATGAATCTCGTAAGAGGAACTTCTTATCAAACTTTGTCGCACAAAATCCTAAATTCTATCATTTAGACCCTTTTGTAAAAAAAAAAATTAATTTATCATATTCATAGAAAAATAAAATAAAAATTTCATTAGATTTATTTTATTTTTAGAATTTTATTTTTAATGTAATTTTATATTTGTTTGATAGGTTTTATCTTCTTTTTTTTTGCTTTGTTTAAAAGCACAATTCGTAACTGCTAAAATGAAAGGAGATTATGATTCTTGCTTATTTATAAACATATTTTAAAGGAAAATACTAAGTCTTCCGAAAAATTATTTCACGAGCCATTCGCGATAACAATCTACAACTGTATTAACCTATTCCATTTTCATCAACCCATGTTTTCCAGTAAGCCCCACATCTAACGGCTGCCAATCTTTCGCTATACTTTCTTGATGAAACCCTTTACTATAAATAGCATCCCTCTATTTTAAATTATATAATCCAAATAGTGAGAGTATATTAGTCAAAAATGGAAGGTGCGGTGACAATAGCTGAAGGTGGGAAAAGAAATTATCATGTTTTGTAATCGAAATTGGGCTCATAGACTATTTTCCTTTTTGGATGACAACTTTTTTTAACCAACTTATGTTTCATCTTGGAAGAATCTACTTTCCACCCCCACATATACATCCCACCCTCTAAAATCCATAAAATGACCGAAATATTCTTTTAACATATGTCAAGTAAAAAATAATTAGGAGTTTGTCAAGTAAGTTAAATTTTCAAGATTTCTGAATTATATATTTGTGCAAAAAACACAGAATAATATTTTTATTTTTTTTTGGAAATTTCAATATTTTAAGATTTTTAGAATACTTTATTTTTATTAAATCTAGAATAGTTTTAAATTTTTGTAATTTTTTCAAAATTTGAATTTAACCACGGTTTAATTGAGCTAGTATATAGATTTGTTTTTTAAAACTCAAAATATTAAGATTACCAAAATTAGGCGTATTAAATTTCCAAAAAAAATTCTATTATGAAAAGATGAGCGCTAAAAATTTTCAATATTATCTTTAACATTTTCTTATTAGATAAAATTATTGTGAATCTCACACTATGGAAATGAATCCCACGTAAAGTGGTGGAATCCTCGTAAATCTTATTCAATGAGAGATCGAGTTTTAGAGAAAATTTTGAAAAGAGTGTTTATAACAATGTTCTTTCAAAAACTTAGTCACTCAAAAAACTCGGGATATAAAATTGTTTATGAATATTGTTGTTTTTTAATTTTTGGTAAAAATTGCATTACAGATGTTTTGCTTTTTGAAATGTATTTTTTGTTTTGAATTTTTACTCTCTGTTCTGAAAATTTACTACAGTGATAAAAATTACAATCTTTACTACTTAAGTTATATTTACACCAGATCTCTTTCTCGTCAACACTTTCTTCACCGCGGCTCCTCGTCGTCATCAATCACCAATGCTTAGTGCAAAATTGTCATCATCGGTCATCTTCTTGACAACGATAGTGATCGGGATGGGTGAAGTGTATTCTACCATTGTTGAAGACAAAAAATGCCTCTGACATAGAAATGAGAAAGATGTAGGGAAGGGAAAGAAGAAAAAATAAAAAAATGCATATTTATGAACAATGTATACGGTGTGTTTATTGTGTACAAAAAAGTGTGTGAAGTTATCATTTCTCTAAATGAAACTGAGAGTGGAAGTGGGGTGATATGCTGCTTTCACTTCATCATGTCCATGGTCCACCTCACATGGAAATGATGTCATGTTTATAAAATACTAGACCAACAACACTAGAAGGGATGCCCTCTTAAATGATGAAGCAAGGGGGGCTGGGGAGTGCCCTCATAAATGATTGGATACAAGTTTTGCTTGGCTGATTTCTGTTGCACAAACCCTAGGGCATAGCCCTCATTGGATGCGAAATGTTTATAAAAGTTTGTTCTATAATAAATGTATTGTCACTATTATAAATGAAAAAATAATAAATTAAGCATAATGCACATAAATGTTACAATTATTATGGAAAAGAGTAAGTATATTGCTTTTGATAATTTTGCAGGTTATACGCCATGGTGTTTTACTCTAGCAGAAATGGATCTCTCTCTCCCCCTCTCTCATGTTTATTCAAGTTTCACATCTCAACTAATATTTTTTCCTTTCAAATTTCAAAAGCATCATCAGTTTCTATTTTAATGGCCTAGATCTTTCACATTATTTCGTGTGTCATGATTCTAATTCCTAACCCCTACACTAGCATAGAGCACACGACTGAAGTGAACATAGAAGCAGAGAATATCCATTGCTAAACTCTTCAACCCTAAGGCTGAGGTTGGACCTTTGAACATACAAAAGCATATTTATGGATGATTACGACAATGACTTCTTTTCCCGAAATCTCAATAGAATTGGGAAGTTACACCTAGAGAATATGTAGGTTGGAAGTCTTTATTTGGTAAAAGATTGACATTTTTTGTACCAACACATATATTTGACCTTTCCATCGTCAAAGAGCAAACTATATACTCATTTTATCCTAAAATTATTGTCCCAATTGATAACTTTGCACATACATATTAAGAAAATATGATATAGAAAAGAAAGAGAAAGATAACTGCTCAATTGTCTATATTAATTATTGATATATAATTTCTTTTATCATAAATATAAAGTGAAAAATAATATTTTAAGAGTAACATGCAAAACTCTAATTAAATAATACAATTGAAAATAAACCATTAAAGATGCATTGAAAATTTCAATGGGACAAATTATTTTGAGAATATGGTAGTTATTTTGATAAAGGAGCAATATTACCATGTGTGAGTTGATGCCACGGAGATAAATTATGTAACAAAATATGTTTTTTTAATGGGAAAAACTATATTGAAATAAGAAGAAAACAAAGTAAGGTGTCCCGTGAGCATAACTCAGTTGGTAGAACAATGCATTATTATATGCAGGGGCTAGGGTTCGAACCCCGGAATCCCACTTATTCACCTTATAAGGTGAATTCTAGCCACTAAGCTATCTGACAAAAAAAAAACAAAGCAAGGCTATAAGTAAATATTGTTGTATAGGTTGGCATTTCAAATCCTAGTTAGGAGCAAATGCATCCATTGTCGACCAAATATATGTGTTCTAGATGCACCTCTAAAAGGGGAAAAGATTATCCATGTAATGAACTAGAAATTTGGAAACATTAAACCAAAAAATAACAACCAAGAATCTACTCATATCTTTCTCTTGTAGCTACATATGTCAATATGAATTAATTAATATACAACAGCACCTTAAACACTTGCCGTTTATGTATATCTTTTGATGGACAAAACTGGCCTTTTATTATAAAATAAAAAATGGCACACGTTTCAAAACACATTATTTTAGACCAAATTAATAAATAATTGCGGTGGATACATGAAGAGTGTTCAAATATATTTCAAATGTTTTTTTTTATTAAGGAAAATATATTTCAAATGTTAATCAAATGATTGAACCTAAGGAGATAATGAACTTCACCAAATAATAAATTACTTGAGAGAATTTGAATTCGATTTTGGATTCAATTTTTGGATGAATTAATTTTCAATTAAATTTTATTTACCTCTAAGTTGAATTTCAAATTACTAGAATCTTTTTCTTCTAAAAACCAGAGGGTTATTTCATAAAAAAAATTCAAACTCTTTATTATCTGTTTAATTCAGTGTTGCAATCTATATACTCACGTTTGTAGTTTTGTAAAAACAATTACATTTAACGTGAAAACTTCAAACACTTTATGTGTGTTTGATGTCACGATAAATATGTCAGAATTACGATGACGTGGAAATTGTAATTTTTAAAAGATTACAATAGATCTATGTAATTTTGAGAGTCTCTCCGTGATTTCAAACATAAGCAACTATTAGCTACTTTTCAACCAACGTTTGGCGGTGGGTGACCGCACAGACAAACACATGCTAATTATTACTAAATTATACTCAATCACTCAATAATCCCTTGTATAGCAAACAATATAATCTTCACTCTCATTTATTTGTCAACTCCTCTCAGTTGAAAAACAAATTTATGCATCAAATTTAACCAAATCTCAGGCCCACTGCATGTGAAGACATTTGGAATTTACATTCAAGATGACAAGTGGAAGGGTGGGTCGTCTTGGGATTCTATAATATGTCTCACGGTGCTCTTGTCCATATCCTACTCTTGTTTTTTATGATTAAGATTGTATAATAGAAAGGTATGGTAGTACATGTTAAATTAGAAACAAGTACCAAAGATTTCAGCTAAGATTTACAATGTAGAGCATTCGCTTGTACGCCACAATGACATTCAAACTAAGAATAAAATTTAAGATATATATATGTGTGTGTGAAGAATCCAAGTCAAGTTCGAATCTCGACTCTTACATGTTGTAACAAGCCTTTTTATTTGTATGTTATCTAATATTCGTATTTTTATTTTTCATCTGGTCTATAGTACTTTCTTTTTTTGTTTTAACTCAATGAATTTTTAAAGGAGGTCATAAAGTAATTCATAGGTGAGACAGAGATAAGTAAAATATGACTAAAAATTATTTCATTTAAAAATGAAGTATATTATATACACATAAGATCATGCATAAGTAGAAAGTAACTGGACAACAAACTGCGTCACTAAACCTATAGAACTCAGAGAGTTGAAGTCTCATTTAGAGGAATTAATTCAAAAATATTTTATCCGACCTAGTGTGTCTCCTTGCGGTGCACCAATATTGCTAGTAAAGGAGAAAGATGGTGGATTAGATTCTTTCAAACGATTCTACTTTTGTAGAACTCATCAATGATTTAAGTTCAATTATTTTGTTCATCTAATGTAGAACTCCATCCATCCCTAATTATAAGACCATTTAAAAAAATGTGTCTCTAAATGTAAGACTATCTACAAATTTGTAGATGTATTTATTACTCTTTTCCAACTATACCCTTATTTATGGAAAATAACATTGAATGCATATATACAAAAAAGACAATTTAGTAATAGTAACATATTTTTGTGACAAAATTATTACTTCATCAATTTTTCTTAATACTCGTGATTTTTGTAAAGTAGTCTTATAAAAAGGAAAAAGGAAATGCTAACTTGTACCTTTAGAACACATGTTAAAGAATATAAAGTGAAAATTTTGTCTAAATTATTTTGTCAATTCATTCTTCTAGTGATTGAAAATTAATGTTTTATAATAAATATTTAGCATTTATAAGGCCTTTAAACAAGTTTGCATCACCCAAAGAAAAATAGGGAGTATAATACTTCTTACTTACTTGAAATTTCAACTTATTAATCAAGCTTAATTAGAGAGTTTTGAATTTGAAATAAGAAAGTTGTTCTAGATGTGTCAACTCTTATAGCAATCTTGATCTCTTTTATTTATTGCACTTATCATCCCAACCTCAACCAAATGTTTTCTCGTCCTAACAAAATGCCTAATTCATTGGGGTATGGTCTAACGTGATGTGTCTCGTCTCACTATATAACATGTCCGCATTCTAAGAATGTCCACCCCAATCCAACACAAAACGTTATTTTAAACCGACCACCGTTCAAATGCAACACGACAAATATCATCAATTATGCCTACTAGAAAAAGAAAATCATACCATGATTAATAATAATCACCAGCTGATTTTCTAGTTCGTATAGTCTAAACTTTCGATAAAAGTTGGCTCAGTTGATAAGAAGTTGATTCATCTACCAAATCATTGGTTCAATTTATGTTATGTTATTGATATAAGGATCTTTTTAACAAATGATCTGATAATTTATCTATAAACGATCTTTAAGTTTTGAGATATGTTACTTATGCGAGTCTCTAAAGTCTCTAACTTTTCTAAAAAATTTCCTTGAAAAAAAACTTTAGTTTTCATATAATACCCAATTCACTATTTGTCACCCCATTTTACTTTGTCCTTTTGCACAACCACTTTACTTAACTTTGTTTAAGTCATGACTGGTCAAAATCTTACATTGTTTCTTTTTTGGCACAACGAATCTGAACAGATTTAAGTACACTATGATAGTATGGTATGATATATCAACCTCACATAAAAAGTAAAAAAAGCAACAACCCACTCTCAATTTAGTGATACTCATTTTAAAGTAAAACTTTGTATATTTTCAGTAATAAAATTATGTGTGTTATTACTAACATCTCTCTTTAAGCAAAGAAAAAAAAAACTAACCTTTAGTGGAGGCAGGTCTATTTGTGAGTTAAGAGAAATTGAAAGGGTTTTAAAGATGAGGTCTCGACTGGGGTCAGGATTTGAACCTCAAACACTCTATTTATTCATCTTAAGGGTGAATTTTTAACCAACGCACTAATTGACCAAAAAAAAGACGAGGTCTCGTGTTGGATCCACAAAATAACTGAATCTTTATTTATTAACATTTGTATATAAAAAAGTTAAAAAAATAAAATAAAATAAACAAAAGTAGATAGAGGCAAAACATGTTGAGCATTCCTTTTTAGTACTGAAATTACTGTCTTTGTAACAAATGGAATTCTCTAACTCACTCAGTGTCATCAAGAAGGACTCTTCTTCATCTACTTCTGTTTCAGCTTCAGTTTCCTCTCAGAACATGGGTTCTTTCCCAAGTCCAGGAGCACCATATTATAGAGACAGAACAAGAAGATATGAGAACAACAAAGGATGGAGCTCAGAGAGAGTATCAAAGCATACAAATGGCAACAGCAGCAGAAGACACACCATGTCTGGTTTAACACCATTCAGTGGTGGAAGAACAATGCCTTCAAAATGGGATGAAGCTGAGAGATGGATTTGTAGTCCAGTTTCAGCATCATATGCTGATAGTAGAAAAACTTCACATACACAACAACAACAGCATCAACAACGTAGACCTAAGTCAATTAGTGGTCCAATTGTTCCTCCTCCTGGAGTGGCTTTTTACTCAAACTATTCACCTTCTGTTCAACAGCTTAGACAAGGTTTTGTTGTGAGGAACTTAATGGTGAGTTCACCTTTTTCAACTGGTGTTTTGGCACCTGTTGCTGTTTCTGTTCACCATTATGATGATGATGACCCACATGGTACGGTTTATGGTTATGACATTGATCATGGTATGCAATATTCTAATTCTGTGCTCAACCAGAATGGTGTAAGGGATTCATCAATGTCCACTGAACCCATGTGTTCTGAATCTGATTTGCTGTGTGACCCTTCATCTCCAACCTCTCAAGGTAAATACTAATAATAATATTATAATATTGTACCTAGATTTTGCAGGCATCCACCAAAAGTAAATTACATGTATTTACTAGTTGACATCTATATATTACTGGGGATCACAAAAAATAGCAGTCATTATTTGACAATATTTTATACTAATCCTGTATCGCAAAACAATAGCGATTTGTTCAAATTGTTCTACGCCACAGCATCGGTATATGACAACATTGTCTGAGATCCAACAATCTATATGTTTAAAACTTTTCTGTTATTTTAATGTACAGATGAGGAACATGATGAAAATAATGAGATGTCTCTGGTTCCAAGATGTGATAAAGGTACTCAAATGAGCCCTACAGAAACAGAGAATGATGCACATTCATCTCCAAAATCTTCTGCCACTTCAGCCATAGATCAAGAATATTGTCATTATCCTAAATTAGAAGTCAGAGATGTGGAGGTTGACAGTCAAGCTACTGTTACCAGGGGATCCAAGAGACATGTAGCCAGATTGACCAAAAGTCACTCACTACATGGAACAGAAATGAGAGAGAATGGTGTTGATGCGCCAGTTTCATGTTGGGATATTGAAGAGTCAACCTTGGACACTTCCAAGTATGTCTTGTAAATGCTAAATATCATATTTTCTGAAACTCCTTTGCAGTTTGGAGTCTGTAAATGAAATCTATTATAATGTTTTCAGTTCATTATATCATCGTTAGCAAGATATCAAAATATCACCCAGCATAATGTGATTGTTTTACTTATGAATTCATCCATCCATAAACTTCTTTCTTTGGCGCAGGTTACAGAGAGAGGAAGCCAAAATCATTGCTTGGGAGAATTTGCAGAAAGCAAAAGCTGAAGCTGCGGTACGAAAACTCGAGGTACTTCTTTTTATTACAACTTGTCTACTTAACTTTCTAATACAAAGTATATCTAGAGTCTAGAATTAGATGCAAATTTGTATTCATATTATTATCTTGATTAAAAGCAAGATATATGCTTATTGAACAAGGTTTCACCCTATTTGCAAGTATTAAAAAGCTCAGAATATAAATAAATGCAGCAAGTGTATATAACAACAGCAGGGGCTCTAGTAAATTTGTAATATCTTTCTGACCATGATAATGTTTGACACAGATGAAATTGGAGAAGAAGAGATCCTCAACAATGGATAAGATTGTTAAAAAACTGAGAAGGGCACAGTTGAAAGCAGAAAGTATGAGAAGCTTAACACCTGTACAACAGGAACATCAAGCTTCCAAGATTTCCAAAGTATTTTCATTCCCCAAGTATCCCCAGATAAGGTCTCTGAGCAGCTGCTTCAGCAGCCATTCTCATTGATCGATCCCATGTACATGCCCTGAAGTCATAGGTTTTGACCAGGTTAAAAAAGAACATTCTGCATCGTCTTAATACCCCTTTGATGCAATTGGCATGTGTTAGAAAGCTCAACATTACATCATTCTTTGTACCTAGTTATGTCTTATTTGTATATATAAAAACAGTGATTTATGTCGCTAAACTTTCTTCTTTAAATATTTCTATATATTGTTCTTTTCATGGATAAACATGTTATTTGTACTCACCCTGTTGATCGAGACACACTGCACAAGTCTAGCAGCAGGTGTTTTGACAATGTACAGCCATAGAAGACAGTAGGGGAAGTGTATCTCTCTAGCCACAGCGAGTTTTCTTTGGAAATAACGTTCTTAAAAATGTTACACAAGGTCTTAAGGTCTGTCACTAACCACGATACTAGTTCGAGTATAAATTTGAACATACTAAACTGGCAAAAACAAAATTTGCAAGAGGATAGACCAGAAGAATCTTATAAACCAGTGAAAGAATACAAGATCCAAGTTCAATGGTACAAAAAAAAAATCTGGTTTACAATGTATAAATATAAACTAAAATCCAACACTTAGTGCTGATAATACTTAAAACCATTCTTAATAGAAGACCTTCACAGCAGTTCCTGGCACCCAAGTAGCATTTGCAATGCAATGCGGCCAACAAAACCATGCTCTCCTAGTATGGTCTATACCTCCAATCTGTTGTTCTTGATGGTCTTCTACTAGCAACGCCATAACCCAACTGCTAAATAAATAAACAGCAACTAAAGTAAGAATACAAAACCAAAAGCAAGGAGCATGTGACTAGATTCAGTATTCCATTTTATTGTCCATTCACTACAAAAAATATATCATCCATCTTTTTCCTAATGATAAAAAAAACACAAGCATTTCAATTCACTTGCAAGATAAGTACTATGGAAAACAACACATGTTATGGATCTAGTAGATTCCAAAGAAAGATAAAATGGGTACATTCTAGAGAAATTACCTAATTCACCATTTCTTTTCCATATTAGTAATAAAAACATTCACGTGTATTATAAGTATATTTGTCAATTTGAATTTCTGCTATTTAATTGTATTTCTTCTCCTGCTTCTGTTAGCAAAACGGATCTTTGGCTAACAAGTTAGCGGACTGAGCCTATAACCAACTATACTTTAGTGTGTTAGGATGAACTTATTGTTGCTTAATAATCAGATTCTGTCAGTGACAGAATCTAACAGTTGACTATGACTATCAACTTGATTTATAAATACTGTACTGTATATAATCAGTTTGTAAGTTAAGTCTTCAGATTTCAGAAAGTACAAATTTAAGATTCTCTCGAATCTCTCTCCAGTTTTCTTCAGCTTATTGTCAATTTCACACATGCTCTCAGCAATGCAAATAATGATAATGAATATACAGTCTATACTCACATCATCGAAGTCCAGGCTATCGTACATTCTCCCATAAGGCCTCACAGGACTTTCATCAAAATAAGGCCTCACCGGACCGCCATATCCCCTGAAAGAATCCATGCTATTCAACATAGTATTCCCACTGGGCCCTGCTTCATCAAGAGGTGCGGCTGAATCTATGGCAACCTGCAAGGGAGCATGATTCACAGAAATAAGGTCATTTATAAATCCAAGATTGACACATACAATTACACTTGGAATACATGGTAAGTCAAGTTTCAGAACAAGGAATTTATGAAGCCTTAAACAAATGTGCATACACAATAAACATAATCATCTTTGTAGACCATCTGGACATTTTTCGACATGTTATGTCAAAAGAAATTTGCGCTGTCAGGAATCATGTAGGTTTACTGCACATGTCTGTTGTGATTATTAAGTGCAATCGCTGCACGCTGATGTAATGCCAAGTAGATCACTGCAAGCAGGAGGGGGGAGGTTGTTGAATCTTAAATACATCCACTTATTTCAATGCCATTTCCAAACGAGCAAATGTAGATTCAATTCAAGTAGGGTCATGATGCAAAGTAACAGAAAATCCAAATCAAAGTACCTCGTGTCCACAAATCTCATGAGGCCTTCGAGAGACACGATCTGCAACACCACTGTCCGCAAAAGTCACAAAACCAAAACCTCTATGACCAGGTCTCTTGACATCCTAGATCAAAATAGAGAGATGGGTTAGCCAGCTTTCAACAGTTGAATATGTTTTATTTGACATCTTAATCTTACCCTAGGAATATAAACATCTAAGATATGGCCAAATCTTCCAAAATACAGGCGAAGATCTTCAGTGGTTGCCACCGGGGGAAGACGGCCAACAAAAATCTTTTTGCTTATCCCACGAGCAGGTTCTCCCCCTAATTTACAGTTTAAAGCAGTCAGTATGTAGCTACTTTAAGAATTAATAATTTTAATTTAATATCAGTGTTTCCATGCTTACTTCCATAAATAGAACTTGGACGATCATACATAGTTGGAGCACCAAGTGCTGCATATCTAGTTGATGCAGGAATATAAGTATTATATGCACTATATCCTAATTGTGGTGTTCTGGTTCTGCCAATTGGCTTGAAATCATCTTCCTGCCAAGATAACATACAGCTTATTAACAAAAGTAAAAAGAAAAGGCATGTGTAACTATAATCAGGTATCTTTCCATCACCAAACAAAGACTTATTGATGCAGGAGGGTTTTATTAGTAATTTAGTAGTATTTATTATTTAGCCAAATCTTAGTAATTTTCTAGAATTCTCTATTATTATTACGTTTTATTTT
>Ga0315914_1005356_pt1 | contig 18701 bp, 17 predicted proteins | sample MpolenodulesMG_FD_203920 | JGI IMG/M metagenome (GOLD analysis project Ga0315914, IMG submission 203920) | Medicago polymorpha root nodule microbial communities from Los Angeles, California, United States - elongated nodules | ecosystem: Host-associated > Plants > Roots > Nodule | place: USA... | reverse complement strand
AGACGTTGAGAATTAGCCGTTACATCAACTTGTCTTGCTTGAAGCTTTGATTCTTCACCATTGATCTTTTGCCTGATTTGATAATTGTCCTATGAAGAACCAATTTCAAATCCATTCCATTTGAAACAGAACAATGTCTGCAGTAATATTACTGTTATTCTTGTCTTGATGTAGAGACAAGTTGCAGAGATGGTGGTTGCAGAGGCGTGCGCAGAGTTAGTGGTTGTACACTCCGTCACCATTTACCTAACAAAGCATAATTAAATTCCTTCAACCTCCTCACCCCCAATCCTCCGGACTCCTTATTCATGCAAATAGTATTCCAATCAATCCAAGCAATTTTCCTATTATCCTCACTCCCACCCCAAATTTTTTTAATTAAAATAGACTCAAAAAGAAGATTATACCTGAGGGAGCTTTGAAAAAAGAAAGGGCGTAGACAGGTAGAGAAGACAAGACGGATTTAAGGAGAATCAAGTGTCCACCAAAAGATAAATTTCTACTCTTCCATTCAAACAGTCTAGCTTTTATACGATCAAGAACCGGCTCCCAAAAAACCAAGCGTCTAGGGTCATCACCAATAGGAAGCCCCAAATAAAGAAACGGTAATCGTCCTATTTTACACGACAGAACAGAGGCTGCCTCATGCACCCATGACTCATCAATATTAACACCAAACAACATACTCTTGTGGAAGTTTACTTTCAGTCCCGACATAGCCTCAAAAAGAAACAGGACCGCCCTTCATGTTCTAACGTTAGCCCAACTCTTAACTCCCATTAAAAGAGTGTCATCCGCAAATTGCAAATGAGAAATCACAGTTGGATTAGTAGAACCAACACTATATACAGTAAATAAATTCGCTTCCGTCGCCGCAGTCATCAAAACATTCAACCCTTCTGCAGCAATAAGAAAAAGAAAGGGAGATAGCGGGTCACCTTGTCTTAATCCCCTTTTCAAAGGAAACTCATTTGTTGGACTTCCATTAACCAAAATAGAGGCAGTTGCTGACTTGAGATCTATCCACCGACTCACCTGAAGTTGCGAGAAAACAGTAAGTCCCCCCCACCGAATATCCATGAATAGGATCTAAAAGCCACCTCCAAGTATCATCTACAGTATCCTGCAAAACAATGTTCGAAAGTAACACATAACACTCCCTCACACTCTCCTCCTTCCACGCCAACAAACGCCGACGCCACAACCTCTCCCTCCCATCAGCCGCCCCTAACACCCTTCTCATCATCTCCACCGAACACTCCTTATGAACTGACCCCACCCAAATGCATGGAAATTTAAATTTTAAAGGACCTTCCCCCACCCAAATGTCATGCCAAAATATTTAACTAATAAAGATAAAAATGGTTTTTAAGGGAAAAATCATTTGCTTGTTTGGGAAAGTAGTATAAAGGAATCTTTATAGGAATATCCAACGGATAAATATACGAATATGTATTTTGACCAGATAAGTCACAGTACATTGATTAATTAATTAATATTTTATTTACATTTAATAAGTTGGCATGCTCATTTACTGTATATAAATGCAGAAAGAACATTTTGTAGATGAACAGAAGAAGGATGGAAGCTACAATGAAAATCAGCTTTTCTTTCAAACTCGTGTTATTAGTACTTTTTTCCGTCATTGTTTCAGGTCAGAAGTTAATTAATAAGTGAATTTCTTATCACATTGTTATTTTTCACTTTAACTAATAGATTTAGTTTCAAATATTTTACTTACAACAATGTTGTTCTTTAATTAATGTTCCAAAAGTCTAATATAATTTGTGTATATATGCAGATATGTGCATTAAATCTGAAGCAAGAGAAGGAGGTGTTGTGCATTTGGGTTGTCAAAAAATTTGTTATTACAAAGAAGGTAGTACTTGTGTGAACAACCAATGTCTGTGTTTAAAAGAAGGTCCATTATTTAGAGCATGTTGCGACAGTTGTGTGGGTCCCTTGTGTTTATGTCCTCCAACTTACGACTTGTGTAATACTCTGTGTCATTAACCACAGATTGTAAACTGAAGTAATGAGAAAAATTTCGATGATTAATTAATAAAAAATGGCTGCATCTTATTTTATAATTTTGGATCTTTTAATCTCATGTAAACAATCGTGATCATTTATATATAATTAATTTAGTGATTGTATAACTATCATGTTAGTGGTTCGATCTCTGATTAAATGCCATTAAACTAAGTAAAAATTGTATCAAATGTAATATTTTGGTTTTTGTACAGGAGTTTTTTTTTTTTTGAACAGCATTAATATATAAGCCAAAACAGCACCTCTCAAGCAGAGAAGGCTGAGGCGCAGAGCAACAAAACACAGGCCCTGATCCTGCTACACGACAGGGAAAACAGAAAACATTTCCAGCAGAAAAACTGGCAGCACAATCCGCTACCAGGTGCCCAGCAGAACATGAAACAAAACAGCCACCAAACTTACAAAGGTGAGGGTTCCAACACTGTCCACATCAGATAGGAGTTGGCCTGACAATGTATTTATAAGTGGGGGCAATCTTCACCTCACAAGCCACGATTTCTAAGAAACGCCACTCATAAAACAGACACGTGGGAATTTTCAACCTACACATACTCCATTGCCACGCTATCACTTTGATCTTATCCACCGTTTCTTCCACCTCAATGATCTTGTTATTAAAAATGCGATCATTTCTCGTAAGCCGAACCACCCAAATGACCGCATGCCAAATTAACCACGCCCCTCGTCTAAGCTTTTTAGACCACACCTTCCTTGTCCAACAACAAATATGAATAAAAAGATTTGGAGGAGCAGTTAAATTAAAATTTAACCATCTCATGACCTCCCTCCAAACCTTATCAATTATTTCACAATGAAGAAATAGATGCAAAGTCGATTCATCATAGGTATCACAAAACACACACCGCTTTGAATCCTCATTTCCCAATAACCGTCTCTTATCGAGATTCACCTTGGTCGGAATCCTATCTAGTAACAATATCCATGAGAAATCCAACACCTTTGCCGGCGCTCTACTTTTCCAAAGCTCACGGAAAGCCAATGCTTTTTCCAACGACAAAACTCCATCGTCTAGCCACAAATTTTGTAATAATAAATAGCAAGACTTCACGGTAAACTTGCCATCTGCATCCGACTTCCAAAACCAATAGTCCACACCCTCCCAAACCACCACCCCCTCCAACCTCTCCATCATCGCTAGAACTCTATTCGTTTCCCATACAAACAACTCCCTACGCCAACGCAACTTCCATCTCTCCCCCATCGGATTCCGATTCCAATAATCACCCACCTTAGCATCTTGCTCCTAGGCTAAAGAGTAGAGATGCGGAAAAGCTTCCATGAATGGAACACTAGATAACCAAGCATGCTTCCAAAATAAAGTACCATAACCATCCCCGACCTTCCGACCCAACTCCCTCTTGAACCACCTAATTCCTCCTTCTCCCTCCAACGACGTGACATCCCTCCACCACCGTGAAACATAAGATGGCCACGGCTCCCCCGCCACTCCACTACTATAACTCACCAAGTGCCCATACTTATCCTTTAAAACATCCTTCCATAATGATGGTTCATCATCTAGAAGTCTCCACCTCCACTTAGCTAAGAGACTTAAATTAGCCAATTTAATATCTCTCACTCAGAATATAGTGCAGTTTTCGACAAAGAAGCTGCAAAGTCTGTGGAAGGTTTTCGACCACAGGCAAAAAGGAAATCCAAATGGACTGACAATCGTCCAAAGTTTGGTTTCAACAAGAGAGGTATTCCTTACAAGATGAAATCTGCGGAAGGAAACCCAAACATAAACCAGGCGAAAACTTTCAATCCTCCTGCAAAATCACCCACAGACACATGGGTCTTTTCTGGTGGCAAAAAATCTGGTTTCTCTACCCCTCCAACTAAATGGGTTAAGAGAATGGTCACAACACCTAACCAGAAAGAGGCATCGAACTCTACGAAGTATGCCTACAATAATAACTACATAGGGAAACACCCCATGACCAAAACACAATGGCGTAGATATCAACGCCAGAAAAAAGGCAGATGCCTTGAAGGATGTGACTAATACTGGCAAGGACAAGGGAAAGCGGGTGGCGATCTTCGAAATGGTTAAAAAACCAGCCACTGAAAGAATTTTTCCTCCATTGCCAGAGATAAAGAAAGACCTGCCAAAGGAAGATGAGGTATTGACTTCAAATTTTTCTGATTCCGAGCCCAGTCTCAACATAATCTGCAATGTCGTTTCAATACTTCCAATTGAATATGACATCATGTCAGAAGTCAGTGAAGTCGAAGAGGATTTCACAGAGGAAATGGCTAATCACAAGCCATTATGTTATTATGTGATGGATAATGGCTGCATTGAAAATCAACATGCAGTATTCGAGAAACCTGATTTCCAAATAAGACACCATCTCAAACCTTTGTTCATTCAGGCTAAAGTGAATGGCGTAGGAGTAAATAAGGTTCTTGTAGATGGTGGCGCTACAGTTAATCTGCTGCCCCAATCTTTCCTGAAGAAGATTGGCATTGTAGATTCTGACTTCAAGCCTCACAATGTGGTCTTGTCCAATTATGAGGGGACATCAGGCCACTCCCTTGGTGTTGTAAAGGTCGATTTGATGGTAGGGAGCGTCAACCGAACGACTATGTTCTTGTGTGGGGGTAGTGCCTTCAACGATGCATCAAAGGCTCTCTATATGGAGAGAAGATGGTTTATTGGAAAACATTGAAGCTGACCAGAGTTACTTCTTGGCTGAAGTAAATAACATTACCAAGAAAAACTTCGATAAACAATTGGCGAGCATTCTGCCATGCATATCTCTTGGCCCTGGATATGAGGTCCAGGACAATGAAATGTTCTTTATGAAACTCCATCCAAATGCTGGTTTTATTTGGGAATGGGAAACCATTGATCAAGACTATGTGGTGGTGGATCATGAAGAAACTTCCTCAAAGGAAGAGAATGTGCTCGGGACAAGAGCCTCAACTTACCAGAAGTTGATTGATAACCTTGCTTCAGATTGTCCTGCTTACAAGATCTCACCAATAAACTACGGCTTACATGGCCGAAAATAAACTAAAAGTAGCCAAAGAGGCCGAAGTTCTACAATAAGAGGCGATCGAAACCATAACGCAAGATACTACGAATGACCTCGTTGATGGCCAAAGGTTGGACTGCATATATGATGATGAACCTTTGGGTTTCAAAAAAGATCTGTTAGGATCCACTATTAAAATGAGGGCACAAGATCCCTTAGAAGAAGTGGATTTAGGGGATGGCTCTGTTAAAAGGCCAACCTATGTCAGTGCCAAGATCAACAGAGGGTTCAAAGATCGAATTGTGGAACTCTTAAAAGAATACAAGGATTGCTTCGCATGGGACTACAACGAAATGCCTGGTCTAAGTAGAGAACTGGTAGAACATAAGCTACCTATTCAACCAGATAAAAAGCCAGTGAAGCAGATTCCGAGAAGATTTGTGTCGTAAGTCTTATCAAAAATCAAAGAATAGATCGAGAGACTCTTGAAAAGCAAGTTCATCAAAACTGCAAGGTATGTAGATTGGTTGGCTAATATAGTTCATGTTATTAAGAAAAATGGGACCCTTAGGGTCTGTATTGATTTTAGGGATTTGAATAATGCAACCCCCAAAGACGAATACCCTATGCTAGTAGCAGAAATGCTAGTTGACTCGGTAGCAGGATTTGAATATTTGAGTATGCTTGATGGATATTCGGGTTATAACCAAATTTTTATTGCCGAAGAAGACGTGTCTAAAACTGCATTTCAATGCCCAGGGGCCTTAGGCTGCTATGAATAGTTAGTTATGCTGTTTGGCTTGAGAAACGTTGGCGGTGCATACCAAAGAGCAATGAATTCTATGTTTCATGATTTAATAGGAAAATTTATGCAAATCTACATAGATGACATTGTAGTAAAATCATCATCAGAAGATGAACATTTAAATCACCTTCGTCGATCATTCGAAAGAATGAGGCAATATGGATTAAAAATGAATCCACTAAAATGTGCATTTGGTGTTTGTGCAGGTGATTTTTTAGGTTTTGTTATGCATAAGAAAGGAATCAAAATCAATCAAAACAATACCAAAACTATTTTGGAAACGAAAGCGCCTTCAACAAAGAAAGAATTGCAGTCTTTGTTAGGGAAAATTAACTTTCTCAAAAGATTTATATCTAATCTAAGTGGCAAAACACAAGCTATTTCGCCATTACTTCGTCTGAAGAAATAAGATGTTTTCAAGTGGGAACCAAAGCACCAAAGGGCTTTTGAAGAAATAAAATCATATTTGACTAATCCTCCCATTCTTTCACCTATTCTTAAGAATAGGGTTTTGAAATTGTACATAGCAGCATCTGAATTTGCTATAGGAAGTATGTTAGCACAAGAAGATGAAAATGGTGTGGAAAGAGCCATTTATTATCTTAGTAGGGTGTTAAATGATGCTGAAACAAGGTACCATCCAATAGAGAAGTTGTGCCTTTGTTTGTATTTCTCTTGTACAAAACTTAAGCAATATATAAAGCATGTTGATGTTTATGTTTATTCTCGTTTTGATATAATTAAACATATGTTGTCGAAACCAATTTTACACAGTAGAGTTGGTAAATGGGCCTTAGCATTTACAAAATATTCATTGACTTATCAACCATTGAAATCTGTGAAAGGCCAAATTCTTGCTGACTTCATTGCCGATCACTCAGTGGTTGTAGAAATGCTAAGTTTTGTTGAGAATCAACCTTGGAAACTTAATTTCGATGGATCCAGCCATAAGAATGGTACTGGAATTGGAATTATGATTATTTCGCCCAAGAACATTCCAACAAAATTTAAGTTTCGACTTAACCAATTTTGCTCTAATAACGAGGCTGAGTACGAAGCCTTAATAACTAGACTAGAAATCTTGCTCGAACTCGGGGCAAAATGTGTCGAGATTAAAGGTGATTCAGAATTAGTAGTAAAACAACTAACAAAAGAATACAAGTGTGTTAAAGAAAACTTGATAATGTATTTTGTTGCTGCAAATGCACTACTCAGACGGGTCAGTCACGTTGAAATCCAACACATACCTCGAATAGAGAATCAAGAAGCAAATGACTTAGCCTAGATTGCTTCAGGATACAAAGTTTCAAAAGAAAGTTTGCAAGAATTGATCGAAATCAAAGATAAGTGTGCTTCGACAGAGACACTGTATAAGAAATTGTTAATACAAAACCTTGGGGGGGAAGAAGCATTAGACGAACACGCACAAGGTAAGAATTTTGTCAAAATTTTTGCTATTAACAATCTAACAGATAATGACTGGCAAAAACCAATTGTCAATTATTTGGAAAATCCTAATGGAACAACTTGTCGAAAGATAAAATATAGAGCCTTGAGCTATGTGATTGTGGGGAATGAATTTTTCAAAAAGACTCCAGAAGCAGTTTTGCTTAAATGCCTTGACGAAACTGGGGCATATTTGGTTGTTTCCAACACTCATAGTGGGGCGTGTGGATCACACCAAGCATGCCGTAAAATGAAATGTTTATTAAATACAGTCAAAATAAAGTTAACCTTATGATCGAAAGAATCAGTATTGTTTTCATATTTAGAAGGTCGATCAAACAATGAACTTAGCGAAGGTGTCAAAGGCTTGGTTTTCAGTTCGACAGACAGAGGAGTATCGAAGAAAGCTTAGTTACGTGTGAAGTCAAGCAACGGATACTTCAAGGAAATCAACATTTGAAATTCAAATCGAATAGATATCTTCTATCGGTTTCTAGCAGTTATAGTTTCAAATCTTAATGTAGGTAGTTATTGTTCTATTATAAATAATAGTTTTTCATAGGAGAAACGGGTCACAAACTAATCATACAAAAAACTTACACTCAAATTATCTGCATGGAAGAGAGAAACGAGTCACAAGTTGCAATGTATGAACATGTAAACCAATTAACATTCAATCAATGCAATTTAAGTTTGTATCTTAAATGTCTTTGCAATTTACTTGTTCTTTTTAAGTAATTTGTCTTGTTTTATTTTAAAAACAATTTTGACGGATTTAACTAAGTTAAATTCGACAGTTTTATTCATATTTGTTAATACGTTCTTCAAGAACATTCGTAAATTTCTAGAAAATAACAAACAAAATATGTCCTTAAGATTTACTGGTTGATCTTGCAAGTAATTAATTTTAAACCAGCGGTTGTTTACCAAAATTCAGTGTAAACAACTGGTCTTTGAAGATGCTCTTCGATTTGTTCTACTAGTAGTAGAGAAATTAAAAGATCCAAAATTATGGTGAGATTTCTTCGAGCTCTTCGATTTCGTCTAACATGGTGAGAGTTATTGATTAACATTGAAAACTATGTTGTATTTTTAAGTTGATATTATATTTCAAACGTTATTAAAAGTTGTTCATTATTTGTTGTTGATTTAACGATATGATATTTACTTAGTCAAAGCCTTATTTGTCAAATTTATTTTATATTTATTTTTGTAACTGTTGATGCGGTTTGGTCAAAGGCTTAAATCTCTGTCCCTGTTATTATGCCTCATTTTCCTCAATATAAGGAACAACTCACCACAACTCTCACAGATATATCCTTCATTTTCTTCTCCGAATAAGCCTCACATAACTTACTACAGTATATAGTAATTGCCATTGCAAAATAAAATATTCGTATATGGTACACACATACATACTCTCTCACTTTATGTTTCTCTATACACAATTATTTTCTATCATTCAAACTATTGAGTTTCTGGGTTACATCTTCTATTATCTTTGAGATAAATTTGAGTTGTTCTGTCACCTCCGGTTATGATTCATAACGGGAAAGAGTCTGTTGTATCCTGGAAGGATAAATGCTTATGTGGCAGATAAAATTCTCAAGGACAGTGACTATGTCATTCCTCAGGTTACATAACAACGTTTTGTTTTACAGGTTTCCTCTAATTTGATTTGTGAAGATCTTGATGAAGTCGTGTTAGCAACCAAATTTGATAAGTTCCTTTTGCTTTATTTCACTTTAATATTAGTCATATTTATTTTTTATGATATTTCTCTTTAATTTCTTATATGTTGTAATTCCACATCTAATTTTCCATCAATCTTGAGGATTTTATAATTGTTTAATGGCAAAGTTGTAAAAGGAATCACGAAGCATAAGCAAACAATATCGATATTATATGTTTTTATCTCTAAATTACCATGTAACGTTTGGTTCATATTAATTTGAAGCAAAATTTGATCGGGTCATTTGTTTTGGAAAGGTTTTACTTTACATTTTATTTGGGTTTGCAAGTTGTGATCCATCAGTCATCCGTGATCAATAATCTAGGGAATTATGATTGGAGACGAGTTTGACTACGGCGACAAGAGTAGCTGATTTTATTATTCCAACTTCCGGTCGTTACTACTCCTCAGACGGTGGTCAATTAAGTCAAAATGTGAGAGGGTTTGCCTTCCGGATGTGAGCTAGATAAGTCTCTATAACTGATCTTTATGTAGTTACATTATATATATATATATATATATATATATATATATATATATATATGTGTGTGTGTGTGTGTGTGTGTGTTAGTATTAATCTAATGGAGTTAAAGAAATTAAACTTAAAATTGTTTTTCCGTGGTTGTTGATATATGTGATATGTGCCGCTGTTAATTATAATCAAAGGATGACATACACCTTCTGATGAGATCAAGAGTTCATTAAACATATGGAATGAAACCTTTAAGAAATTCACATGACAAGAAGCTTTAGTGGGTCTATTAGTGCTAAATAAAACAACCATTAAAAGTCTAATTTTCTTCATTTTAATATGTAATTTTCGTTTTTATTTTTTGGTAGATTTTTAGATGGTCTTTTGTATTCTCTTAGCATCTTCAAATGCTTCAAAGTAGTGCTCTAAATTATCATAGTGGCTAGTGGAAATTTTAATCATGTTAGTGCCTATTTTCTAGGTAATAAACATGCACTTATCATTGTATTTGGTAAATGCATGGTAGAGGGAATTTATTTCTAGTATTTCAATCCTAGGTTATAAATAAGAAGCTCATGTACTTCTCAAATCACAATTTGAAGATTAATATAATTGAATTTTCTATTGTAAGAACTTTTCCTTTGTTCTTGCGTCAAGAACTTTTATAGTCTTGGTTCTACCGGTAGGTCGCGGTTAGGGTGAAGTTCCTTATTTGATAATTGTGGTTCTACCGGCAAGTCGCAGTTAGGATCAAGTTCCTTACCGTTTTTAATACGGTCCCAATGGGCCTCTTATCAGTTGGTATCAGAGCTTGGACTCTTGAAATCAGCAGCTATTTTTCATCTTTTAATTTATATTGTTAAAAAAAGAAGGTCTCAGTTGTTGTTTATATTAATATATTGAGTCACCTTGCCTCAAAGCTTAAAAAAAAATATGTCTTTGTTGTTAGTTTTGTTTTCATATATATCGTGTTGTCTTTCTTGTTCTGTTTATTGAGTCAATACTTTTTTCCTCAGTTGTACTATCAAGAATTAATAAACTTTGCCTACTCTTTTTATACAAAAGAAAAAAAGAGAGAAAAAAAAAGGAAAACTTAGCTCTACGCAAAAAAAAAAAAAAAAAAAAAACTCTAGAAAGAAACAAAAATTTGGGTAAAAGGCAAATCCATTTCTTCGATTGGTCTTATCTCTCCTTGAAGAGTCTTGTTTCTTTCATTGCCGAAATCCTTGAAGCTTCATGACTACTTAATTTTAATTCACTGTTCCACTTCCTTGAAATCCTTGTCGTTTTTTCTCCAAAGTGATCATACAATCCTTGATGTGTCTTGTTATTAAAAAAAATAGAGAAAAAAATGGTTGAGAGTTTGGTCAATGAGGAAAAGCAAGAGAGACTGATCGAGAAAAAAGATAGCGATAGCAAACAAGAGAAAAAATAAATTCATGAGGAGAAAAAAGTAATGGGGAAAGAAGATTGTATGAAAAATTGAGAGAATGAGGTGAACATGGTGAATGAAAAGAGGGATATAAATGTTGGAAATTTTTGGCCTACTATTACACTAGTACCTTCATCTAGATTGTTTTGTGTGGTTAAGTGTTGGAATTCTTCTAATATTTTTCAATATACTAACCTTTCTTCTCTAAGTCATGAAGGCAATCAAGTGAATGAACAAAGTGTAGGAAACAATTATGAGATTTGGAAATATGCTTACGTCCAAGAATCAAAAGGAGAACAATTTCCACATATCTCACTTCCATTTTATGCTGGTTTGAATTTGAGGACAAATCTTTTTGAAGAGGGGGAGAATGATCAGATCCAGAGTTCATTAAGCATGTGGAAGGAAACCTTTAAGAAATTCACATGACATGAAGCTTTAGTCGATTGATTAGTGCTAAATAAAACAACCATTAAAAGTCCAATTTTTTTCATTTTAATATGTAATTTTCGTTTTTATTTTTTGGTAGATTTTAGATGGTCTTTTGTATTCTCCTAGCCTCTCCAAATGCTTCAAAGTAGTGTCCTAAGTTATTATAGTGGCTAGTGGGAATTTTAATCATGTTAGTGCCTATTTTCTAGGTAATAAACATGCACTTATCATTGTATTTTGTAAATGCATGGTAGGGCAGAGCATCAGTCGGTTATCCCCGGTTTCGGTTTGAAAATTTTCTAAAGAGATGAAACTGATGATGGAAAAATAGGAACCATTCTCGACCGTTGAAGGCACCGGTTTCAGCGGGTGGCGGGTTGCGTTGGAGACGGTTTTCACGGGTGGGTTAAGTCGGTTTGATCAAAGGGAAACAACTACAAATCCAGCAGCGTCAACACATATCATTGTATTCAACCCAGAACACATATATAACCCTTTTGTATCTCTCTTCTCTCCTTCTGTGTAGAAAACAATTTTGTAAGAAGAAAATGAATACAAATGGACATAACTTCAGAATAAGGAATAAGGGAAGATTGAAATAGCACAACAAATAACCCTAAAACAATGGTGTGGAAGTTATAAAGAAACAATTGGTGAAGATCTGAAAAAAGCTTTTTGCGATAGGCTTCTTTTCATAAAGACAAGTTGTGACATACTTACTAGTAGTAAAATATAAAATAAGGTGAAGCATTTAATTTCATATTATACTAATTTTTTTAGAGGAATTTCATATTATATTTATCAGGTTACTTGTTGTAGTTAGTTGGATGGGACATTGGGAGAGGATAAGGACACAGGAATGCACAAAAGTATATAGAAAAATGAAATAAAGTCTTTGCAAGTTGTACTATTAGACATGGTAAGGGTACAGACTAAAAAGATAAGTTGTGACTGCATGCTCACTTTTTATCAGATATATAATATACATATTTCGGGCGAGTGTGGGTATCTGTGGTTTCAGATTTTCAAAACCGGGCCCGACCGTCTAAAACCATATGGACTCGCTTTTCCTTCTTTCTCCACCCGACACCCGTACTAACTCGACCCGTAAAACCCACGGTTTATTCGGTCTGTTCGGTTCTTGGGTGGGTGCGGATAGCATGCTCAACCCTAATGCATGGTAGTGAGAATTTATTTCTAGTATTTCAATCCTAGGCTATAAATAAGAAGCTCATGTACTTCTCAACACAATTTGAAGATTAATATAATTGAATTTTCTATTGTGAGAACTTTTCCTTTGTTCTTGGGTCAAGAACTTTTATAGTGTTGGTTCTACCGGCAAGTCGCGGTTATTGTCACACTTTGTTTGATAAGTTTGGTTCTTACTTGTTTTCAAGACGGTCCCAATTGGCCTCTTATCACCTTCATTTACTTTAATAAAAATGATGAAATTCTTTATCGTGATTGCTAGTTTGATTAAGGTGTAAAAGTCTTAATTGTGTTTCATAATAGGTTTGTACACAAATTTACATCTCCAATTTGTTTATACCGTAAAGCTTATCTACAATTGTAAATTGTTTTGTTTCTTTTATAAATGCAAAACTTTGTTGATGGTTTTTGGATAAATAATATTGTTATTGTAATGAATAGAACTATCCACTAATTTTGATGTTTTGATCCCAAATTGATTATTCATTATTATGAATTTCTCTTCCCTATGATCCTCGAGTATGCTGCTTAAGCTGTTAGCATTTTAATCGGTTAAAAGTGAACATCGCAATGATTGTGTGTATGAAATTTATGATTTGAGAAATTTTACTTTACTCTAAAATATTAGAGTTTCTTATACTTTTTATAATTGAGTTGACATGGGAGATTATTGAGAAAGTTATGAAATGTTTATGATTATAATGGAAGATGTTAAATCATATGGAAGAGTGCTACTTAATACAATCATAAGATATTCATCTAAAAAAAGGTCAAGTATCCTTTATGATTTTAACACTTGTTTGAAGAAAATATTGAGCTCACTTTGTCACTTGAAAATCATTTAAGTAGACCTGAATAAAGTTTATCTATGTTACTTAATGTGGGGGTATTGTTACTTGAAACTTATTCAAGTAGATCTGTGTAATAAATCCACACATGGAGTTATATTTAAAGTGGGGGTTTCTTAAAAGTCTTCTAAGTTGATAGAAATTTAGTAAGTGTACTAAAACTATCGAAGTAATAAAATAAGTTCGTATCCACGAGGACCGCGTTAATCTCAATTAAATAATAACGTTATTATCTAGGATGTGTAAAGTTTATTTTAGTGCCCGAGACAGTAGGTTTGAGTGCATAAAAAGTAAATTAACAGAAAAGAAGATTGTTTGGAAAAGATATGGAGAGATGAGACTATGTCTTTTGAATCCTCTTAGTTCCCCTAATTGGTACACTGCACCTATTTCCAACGAATATTTCTCTAGTTTCACGATGGTTAACTAAAATAGTCTTAATCAATCCCTTGACTTAGGACCTATTCTCATATTATAGTCCCTAAAATAGTCCTTTGAAGGTTTTAAGAACGTTAACCTAATATCACAAATAAACGATTATCCATTCCTAGACTAACCCTGTTTATTTGAACAATTCAATTAGGTCTAAGTTGAAAGCTTAAATAGACACAATTCGCCCCAAATCATGACACGATTTACAGCAATCGTCACACGATTTCTCTTTATAAGGCCCATGGATCCAAAATTCAGTCTTCACAATCGTGACACGATTATGCCATCGTGTCTCGACTCAGCAGACAGATCAACACATCTCTGGTCTTGAAATCGTGACACGATGCTAAAAACGTGTCACGATTTAGCTCTTGCTCAAATTCTTCATTTTCCCTGCTTTTTGCACCTTTAACATGTCCAAACTTGTTGTGAACTCATATTATCTTAAGAAAATACATAAAAAATTAGATGATGACAAGACGTCATCATAAGTATACTTGTATAATAAATCTAATCATCGATTTAAATATTCTCGTTATGGAGATGTTGTCGCTTGGAATTTATCTAAAAGGACCTGATGAAGTATATTATAAAAGTATATAACTCAATATATATTATCCTAAATGAAAATGTTGTCGCTTAGTTAACTAAGCAGACCTGGTTAATTTATTCTAGAGAACAAGTTTATTGTTATAAACTTGGTAAATATGATATTCATTGACTTAGAGACGTCTTAGTCAATATAATTTATGATAAAAGAAGTTTGTTTCTTTGCCATTGTGTGTGAAGTACGTACTATTAAAGCCATTGGGATGAAATAAAATTGTGAGCATCGAGGGGATTGAGACTTAAGCCAACGGAAATCGACAAGTGATAGGAACCCAACCTTTGTGATTGGAGATCCCATGAAGAAGGTTCAATGTGGTAAGAACAAGTCACATGTTAGTTCTGCTAGCGCTAATTTTAATCTTAGTCTCTTTCCTATGGTGTATTTGAGAAAGTGTTATACACTGCATTATTGAGAGGATAAACTATAACGCTTTCAACGATTATCATATCCCTTATGGATGGTGTATGACTTGCAACATACACTTGATGAAATCGCCTATATGAGTGTCAAGTGGGGCCGCTTGCATGAGATCTTGCCAAAGTTTATAGAGCACTCATGAATACCAACATGGCCTATTAGCGCACAACTACGTAACATCAAGAATTGTGGGGGTGTAATGTGGTTGTCAGGTCTCTGACATGCAACAAGTGTCTTGGGTTCCATAGCTTGCTAAACCAATTCACTGTGTGTTAAGTCTTATTAGTCTGGGACAGGTTCCATAGCTTGATATACCATTTTGATGCATTACATCTACGATGTTTACCCAAAAAAACACTTTAAATTTTTATTTTAACTTTTGAAATATGTGGAGGATTGATGTATTTTTGAGTTGATATTATATTTCAAAAGTTATTAAAAGTTTTTCATTATTTTTTGTTTATTTAACCATGTGATATTTACTTAGTCAAAGTCTTATTTGTCAAATTTATTTTAGATTTATTTTTGTAACTGTTGATGCTTGACGGTTTAGTCCAAGGCTTAAATCTGATTTCCTATTATTATGCCTCATTTTCCTTAATATAAGGAAGAACTCCCACATATATGTCATACCCCAATTTTTAACCTAATATTTCTATTTTTATTCGTCTTTTGGCCCGGAATTTTTCGTCATTTCAGATGAAATTTCGGCAAAGAGTTATTTTAAAATACCTCATTTAGTTTACTCCAAAGCCGACAGTCTTTTAGTTTTATTTATTTATTTATTTTTTACTTTTTTTAATTTACTTTTTTTGACAAAAACAAAGTCATCCAAACAGATTCTCAAAATCGAATCCACAACCAAACTCATAACACACTATTTCAACACAAACTGCTCGACAATACAAAATCAAGTCACTAACCACAAAGCATCAAACCTTCATAAACCAACAATAACACATTTCCACATACACATAAAATCACAACCTCAAAAAAATCGAGCCATACACATAACTAAACTGCAAATCCGAAACCAAAATACAAGAAGGTAGAAAGTTTTTTTTCTTTCTTTTTTTCTTAACACCTAGATCTAGGTTTTGTTAAAAGTTTTCTAAAATAACATTTTCAAAAACGAGTAGAAGGAGAAGAGAAGGTTCAAAAAAGTATTTTTTTTAAAAAAAAAGAGGCAAAAAAAATTCCGGCGCGGTGGGGCTGCCGCCTCTGACCGGCAGCCACCGTGCCGGACCGGTGAGTCTCACCGGAGAAGAAGGTGGGGGAGGAGCCGATGTTAACCGAAATTCTAGAGAGAGGTTGGAGCTCCTCTCTCTAGAACAAAGAAGAAAGAGAAGAAGAGTTTTAAAATGATTTTTTTTTCCTTCTGAAAAAGGCTATTTATAGCCTAATTCCAGATCAAATCTGGAACGTTGAAAAATCAACGGTCCAGATCTGATATGGAAGCCCAAAACGCAGATCCACCTCCTTGGCCCAATCTGTTTCCTTTTTCACTACTACACCCCCATATTTCACTCTGCACACCCCCATTTTATGCATGCATTTTTTTTATTTCTTTTATTTATTGTCTTTATTTCTTTAGCATATTAATTTAATATCTAACTTCATCTCATGCATTTTATTTTATTTGTCATTTTATTTATATATTAATGATTTTAGAATGTAGTTTAGGAATAAATGTAAATATATAAATGTCAATATGCATTGCATTCATTTTTATGCCAAATAGTTTAGTTTATATTTCAAGAAAAAGAGATTCGTTTTGACCAAGTGTCTTGACGAATTTCTCGTGCGTTAGTTTTATTGTTATTTTAATTTTAGGTTTTTAAACTTAATCGGAAAAAAAAATCAATCGAAAAACATTCACATAATAGAAAAACAATTTCAAAAAAAAGAGTTCATTTTTATTAAAAACCCTTGACTTCTATCTAGCCCATTTTATGTTCATTTTGTTAATCAAACTACAATCAATTTTAATCACATTTGAATCTTTCTTTTAAAATTAAAAAACAACTAAACAAAATTTATTTTCACCATTTGGTTTTTATCTTTTAAAACCTTTTCAAAAATTAAAAAATATCAAGCAAATCACGCGGGTACGTAGACAAAAGACTTTGTCTTTTCAAATCATCAAAAAATATAACAAAATATTTTCTTTTTATCATTATCTCACTTATCTTTTTGTAAGCAAATTATAATCATTTTAGCACAAAATAAATAAACACAAGAGGTTCCTATAGAGTACTATAGACGTTTAGGGTGCTAAAACCTTCCATTTACATAACCAACCCCCGAACCTTTAATCTCTCTAAAAATTAGGGTTTATTCGATCTTTTTCCCTTTTCCTTGGAGAAAATAAAAACTCGATGGTGAACGCTAATCAATAGCTTGATCTCCAAAAAATCACCGTAATAATATATATCCTTCATTTTCTTCTCAAAATAAGCCTCACGTAACTTACTACAATATATAGCAATTGCCATTGCAGAAAAATATCTGCATATAGTATACACATACATACTTTCTTACTTTATGTTTCTCTATACACAATTATTTTCTATCATCCAACATATTGAGTTTCTGGGTTACATACGTTATCTTTGAGATAAATTTGAGTTATGTCACTTTCGGTTATGATTCTTAATGGGGGAAGAACCTGTTGTATCCTGGAGTGATATGCGCTTATGAGGCAGATAAAATCCTCAAGGAAAGTGACTATGTCATGCCTCAGGTTACATAATAGTGTCATTTTGCAGATTTCCTCTAATTTAATTTGTGAAGATTTTGATGAAGCCGTGTTAGCAACCAAATTTGATAAGTTCCTTTTGCTTTATTTCACATTATTATTAGTCATATTTATTTGTTATGATATTTCTCTCTAATTTCTTATATGTTGTAATTCCACATCTAATTTTCCAACAAACTAGCATGTGCGTGATGCAAAATTTGCCTCGCTTATGCACTATAGAATTGATCTAGGCTTTTTATTGCCCTCTGACCGGTGTTCATTTGTTAATTTTTTGGGTGTTTGTTGGGAATTTTTGACGGACAACTTTTGGTGTGCATTTTCTCTCTGTGCATTCTTTATCCATTTTCGTATATATTTGTCATTAAAAAAAAGATAAATGATATTTGAACATCAATTTTTTAACAACTTTTGTGACAATCATTTCTCTCATACTCTCGTTATACTTTTATTCTCTCTCTTCGTTTTTCTCTCTCTATTGTTATAGAGAGATAAAAAGAGAGGAAAAAATGTTGTCGCTAAAAGTTGTTGGAAAGTAGATGTCAAAATATCATTCCTCTAAAAAAATTAACCTAATAATAAGTAATAGTTATTACTACCATATCTTGACCACCACAATTTCCTATTCTACTTCAAAACAAAGGATGATCTTTTAGTTTATACTTGATACAATTGATCAACCCTGAAATCTACTTACGTTAGTTTTCATGACAAAATTACTTCTATCCGTGCCTTTCTCTTCATGTGATATCTTTTTGTTCTATCTTCAATCTCTCTAAATTGTAAGAACCAAGATCCAAATATAACTTGTCAGGCACGGATCTACATTGTGGTAATTGGGCGTTGTTGACCCCACTTATTCATTATTTTTGTAACCAATAGCTATATAAATTTAGATGACTCCATATACAATTTCATATTTCTCCCACAAAAACTTGTTTAGTGCACTAAAGACAAGCAATTACACCATAATACTACTTAGTATTAAATACAGAAGGCTAAGGAAAATGTGGATTGAGTTTCCGATAAAGAAAAGTTGATAAAGTGGTGAGTG
>Ga0315914_1005355_pt1 | contig 18702 bp, 11 predicted proteins | sample MpolenodulesMG_FD_203920 | JGI IMG/M metagenome (GOLD analysis project Ga0315914, IMG submission 203920) | Medicago polymorpha root nodule microbial communities from Los Angeles, California, United States - elongated nodules | ecosystem: Host-associated > Plants > Roots > Nodule | place: USA... | reverse complement strand
TTTTCTTAACCACCTTTTTCGGCTCAGCCTTGGTTACAACAGCGTCTGTTTTCTTTCCATTCCCACCTTTATTCCTAACCTTCTTCTGGAGCCTATTTACATCAAAAGCTCCATTGTTTACACTATCGTTCTCTTTACCATTTACACTAACATTACCAACAACACCGTTACTCCTCAAATTATAACCGTTACCGTTATTCGCAATAACAGAACGGTCATTCTCAGAATTCTTCTTCCCGTTTTTCCCATCACCATCATTCTTCAAACCACCGCTGCCGCCACCACCACCACTGCCATTCTTCTTCCCATCAGATCCATCTCCCTTCCATGTCACCTGCTGTTTCCTATTCCCACCTACAACCACCGGATTCGATTTCTTCAAATCATCAGCACGAGCCTCAGCTTCAATCTTCAACTGCTTAAAAATCTCATCAAAATCGCGATACACGGTTCTGGTGGGATCATAAACCTGCGAGAATTCACGCTTAACAGCAGCAAGCAAATCATCCACATAAAGCAGATGGAGAATTCGCTGATAAACAGCAACGAAAACAAGACCTAGATCGTTGTGAAAAGTCCATTTGAGAGAATAAGAAGCTCCAGGTGCATCGTAATTGTAAGATGCCGCACCAGATCGCTCCTCTAGAAGACAAGATCGAATCAATGTATCGATCGGTGATCCTTTCAAAGCGTTACCAATTTCATTGCATGACCAGAGGATTAATCCTCCTCTTGTGAAAATCAGTAACTGCTCTAACATGATACCTAATTACAAACAAATTCAAATTCAAATTCAAATTCAATTGAAACAAAGGTTAAGCGTATCGTATATTGTGAATCGAATCAATTCAATTATTGGGAGAATAGAAAATCGCGTACCTGGGTTTGGGTTTTATGCGTTTTGTTGAGGAAAGGAAACAAAAATTAAATGAAAATTGTTGTTATTAAGTTAAGAATTAAGAATGAAATTGGAGTTATATTATTTGAGATTTGGTTAGGTTTGTTTATCGGTGGAAATAAGAAAATTGGAACATAGTTGTGACTATTTATAGAATGACACGTGCTATATTTAAGGGACACGGTTTAACTGTAAAACGCGCACGCCGTTATTGACTCAGAGACTTTAATACGACGTCGTTAAGAGTCTAGTCACTCATCCGTTGAAAAGGTTGTCAATTTGTTTTTGTCAGAAAAGATTTTTTCTGTTTTTGAAAAATAAACATATCTGATCTTTTTTTTTTAAGGAATATCTGGGTCTTTTTTTTTCTAAAGGACTAAAATTATATTGTAATTCCTTCAAAAAAAATATTATATTGTAATTTTGTACCAAAAAATACATATTATAATTAGGCCGGTCAAAAGAAATTGTATTAATTAGGAAATTGGTCAATTGCTTCCCTAAAAAAAAAAAAAGGAAATTGGTCAATTGCTCATTATTTATTTTTATTTTTTTGACTGAAAAAATAATAGATTGGTCAGGATTCTAATAAGGAATTTCATATTGGTCAGGATTCTAGAAATAACCTTTACGAAAATAAATAAACTTGTGTTATAAATATTAACAGTAGATGTCCAAATAGCAAATTGGTTAATGGACTATACTACTAGATTGTTGGGCTTAGTCCATAAGCTATTCTATTTTCCTATAAATAGAGCTCCTTTGTAACATTTTCAAACACACCAGAGAATAATAATACTGTACTTCTCTCTATTCTCTCTTCTTCTCCTTCTCTCTGTTACTATCTCTATTTACTTATTTCCATAACACGTTATCAGCACACTCTAATTAACTGAGTAGGTACATAATTCTTCTTAATCTACTTTAATAAATTGTAATTTGTATCGATGATTATAAGCTATTGTTGCAATTCCATTAATTTGGAATCAATGTCTTATAGATACATATTAACGTTATTATGCAGATTATATACTGTTTGTTTATTTTTAATTAAACATTCATTCATCCCTGGATGATTGCATAAAAGATTGATCAATCTATAATATAGTTTCTCAAGAACTATATTCAAAAAAGAACGTATCCCTGAAGGATTGCTTAAAAACTAAAATTGTTTTCCAATGAATTCCTCATGAATTCAATGGTGTTGCATCCCTGAAGGATTGCTTAAAAACTTTTTTTGTAATGAATTCCTGATGAATATGCATCCCTGAAGGATAATTCCTGTTCAATATCCCCACCTCCACTCAAAAAGAAAAATAAACATGTTTCATGTTTCAATTTCTAAGTAAAAAATCAGGTTCCATGTTTCTATTTCTAAGTTAAAAAAGCACGTCTTTAGTAAAAATAATTGCTAATTTTGATTTCGGTGTCTAATAACCATTATACGAGTGTTATTTTCAATTTAAATAGAGGATTAATCTTTTAAAAAAATTATGCGATTTTTTTTCATTAGGGATCTATTTTTACTACGAGAGCCTCTAGTTTTATAGGGACGACCCTGAATCTCATCACTACACTACACCACCATCGTAACCAACAACAACTTCTCCATAAACTTGCTTATCAAAACAAAATCTACAATCCTTTTTCTTCACATTCAAATACCATATACACACAATCATATTTCAATATATTTTTTTGCTAAGCAGGGAGAGAGGACAAGTATCAAGAGGCAACACCGACATTCCAACTAGGTTGGCACCCCGGGAAACCTCCATCCTATGCCGCCAAACTCTAAATATTTATTAAAAATAGGAAAAATATGTACAAGAAGAGGGGGGGACTAGGCCAATACCCTCAGAAAAAACAAAGAAAAAGAAACAGACTACATGTCCCTAAGGAAACATGTAGTCAGGCAAGCCTACTCTATCACGAAAGAAATCAAGATGCAACTCTGTAGGTAACATATCTATCCAAACAGAACCCTGCATAGTATGACCCATATTTGCTAACCTGTCCGCACAACAGTTACCTTCACGAAAGATGTGAGAAGAAATAGTCTGAATGCCAAGATTACGAGCATTATGCCATCTGTTCCGAAGCATGACTGAAACTAAGGAAGGGTTTGAAAAAATCAGCAAGGCACTAGATGAGTCACTCTCCAACCATATATTCTGCCACCCATGAGAGGACGAATGCTTCATGGCTAAAATGATAGCAAGCACTTTAGAATGGAGAACTGATGCCTCCCCAATGTTACAACAGAAAGCACCAAGGAAAAAACCCCTAGAGTCCCGAAAAAGACCCCCACAAGCCGCTTGACCAGCAATAACGGAACCGTCAATGTTAACTTTCAGCCAAGGAGAGGAAGGAGCCTTCCACAACACCGGGATGATTTCTTTTACAGTACGACAATGAGCAGCAACCGCAAAAGAATCCAAAAATTGAGAGTCTGAGGGCAAGCATTTCCCAACCGAGGCATTACCTGACAAAGCCACCCAGGAGTCTATGCGCACCTTTGCGGAATGAAAGGTTGCAGCTTTAGAAGAAAATCGAATGATGTTTCTAGAGAGCCAAATAGTATGAACCGTATGAATAACTGCTGCTAGAAAAATATCCGCCCTCTGAGAAGAACAATGAGCAGGAATGCAAGATAACAAAGAAAGAACCGAGGTACAATCTATCAAACAATTAAGCTTACCACCAAGCCAATTCCAGAGGTTAGTTGCAAAAGGGCACTGAAGATATAAATGATCTGATGTTTCATCTGAGTTCAAGCAAAAGCAACAAGCCGAAACAATTACACAACCCCGAGTCCGGAGATTCTCATCTGTAGACATTCTTCCATGCATCAAACGCCAAAATGTAAATGAGTGAGAAGGAGGAGGCTAGTCTGTCAGTTACAACATCAATCATATGTGTTGGGGGCAAATTCCAGTCTCCGTCAACAATAATTTCTGACACTTTTCCAGTGAAACCAGCATGAAAGTACAAATCAACATTAAATAAATCAACAAGGAAAACACCCAGCCAATTGTCGTTCCAAAGAGAGATATTTTTCGCCCGTGCCCACAATCCACAAAGAGTTAGCAATTACCGTGTCTATATGAATTTTAATACTAGACCAAACAGAAGATTTAAAATAATGATCAAGAGGTTTACCATTAGAAAAAAATCTCCGCTTCATAAGGACTGCCCGTTGCGTGTCTGTGGCCAGAAGATTCCACGCTAACTTTAAAATTAAAGCTTCATTAATTAAGCGGGTTGGCTTCAAATCTAAACCACCCTCCGCCCATGGACGACTGATGCCCTGCCAAGAGACCGTGCAGACCTTTCTAGTAAGATCTCTGCTCCAGATGAAGTTTTTAATCCAGGTATCCAATAACCGAAGCAGGCGACGCGGCCACAAATAAATATGAAAGGAATAGACCAACATTTCATGAATAATGGATTTAACAAGCTGAACCCGTCCCATGATGGAAAGAAGAAAACCCTTCCAAGAAGAAAGCTTAGTCTTTATCTTGTCTGAAATCATTTGAAAGTGAGCAACCTTCGGCTTGCCTTGGAAAATAGGGCACCCCAGATAAAGGAATGGAACGGTTCCCACAGTGAAACCCAACATGTCTGAGATCATCTGAGCTCGAGAGGAATTCATAGCACCAGTATATAAGCAGCTCTTGGCATTATTAATAATTTGTTCGGACACCTCCGAATATCTCTGGAAAATATTTAGAAGCACACGGATATTACGCTTAGTTCTTGTACAAAAAATCATAACATCATCAACGTATAAAATATGTGTGGGTAGATAAACACCATGGCAATAAGTCATAGGTAGCAGCCTCCCTGATGTTACCGCCATAGATATGGCCCTACTAAGGACCTCTTCAGCCAGACAAAATAAAAGAGGGGACAAAGGATCCCCTTGTCGAACACCTCGAGAGCAAGAGAAAAAACCCATAGCCTTGCCATTCACAAGCACAGACAACCGAGCTGATTTCAAAATAGCCAAGATCTAATTCACAAATGTTTTAGCAAAACCGAATCCCCTTAGGACATCAAGCAAGAAATTCCAGTCCAAGGTGTCGAAAGCCTTAGCGATATCAACCTTTAAAGCTACATTACCTCCATACTGACGCTTCTCAAGTAAATTAATAGCTTCAGATTCAAGAATTACACACTCATATATATTACGATCACGAATGAACCCACGCTGCTCAATGGAAATAATTCGCATAGTAATGGGCGCCAATCTGTCTGCAAGAATTTTAATAATAATTTTGAATTGAAAGTTAGCAAGAGCAATAGGGCGATAGTCCCCCATCACTCGCGACCCTGGCACCTTCGGGATAAGCGCAATCAAATTATTATTAATGTTATCAAGAAGCACATCAGTAATAAAAAAACTCTTGAACCGACTGGACCACATAAGTACCAACAATGTCCCAATAGGTTTGATAGAAGTGCCCATCAAACCCATCAGGCCCCGGGGCCCATCCCCATTAAGAGCGAACACCGCATCTTTTATCTCATCGCGTAGAAAAACACTGAAATTATTCAAGAAAGATAAAGAAATTGTGAAATAAAATTAGGGTACCAGGTTGTGAGGTAAGGTAAGAACACTGAATCGTTAGAAAAGATGAAAAAGTTGTTCCTTACATAACATTCTACTGCTTTGTTAAATTATAGATATTTGACCAATGATAAATATTTTTAGATTTACCGTTGACAAATATTTGTCCCATTCTTTTTATATTTATAGTGATAAAAACCTCATAAATTTTTTGAAAATATATATGATATAAAATAAAAAATTACAAATAAATTTAATTAAACTATTTTAAATTTTGTATAAGAGAAAATATAAAAAATTTTAATTTCATTTAAAAATATTATTGTTACTATTATTTTAGAAATTGAATTTTGAATTTCAAATAATATCTATATAGATGTAATAAAATTTAAATTTGACTTTTTTAAAGAGAAATTTGACTTTTTTTTTGTATTATGTCAATTTAATATAATTTCTTATCTCATTTTTTAAAAAATTGAGAAAAAAAACCGAGAGAAGAGGGCTTTGTAATTAAGCAATGTGGAAGACATTTTGTTATAAAAGCAGTGCCTTTTAATAAGAGTATACATTTATCCATAAAACACAGAGTCTCTTCCGTCTAATCTTTTTTTTTTTTTTTTTTTGTAATTGCCATCACCATGGAGAACAATAAAGATCAACGAAGCATAATTTCATCATCGTATCTAAATATTTTCAATGTTCAACGCTATCTACTCAACTTCATCACTCATATTTTGGTCTTTGGTTGTGGTTTACTCATTGGCATCACACTCACTTTGTGTATCAAAAAAATTTCATTCAACTTTCAAATCCAAAAATCCCAAGATCCATCCTTTAGCTTCAATCCACCACCTTGTTTTTCTCATTCTCCTCCAATATTATCATACAACATTTCACATGAGCATTATAACCAAACAAATATTTCTATCAAAAACAATTGTTTGGTTGTTACTAATAACCTTACTTCAAATGGGTTGGAAGACTTATTGAGGATTCCTATGGCTATGCATGACATGAATGATGATGAATTGTTTTGGAGAGCTTCATTGAATCCTATGATTCATAAAGCTCCATTCAAACAAACACCAAAGGTTGCATTTATGTTCTTGACAATAGGTCCTGTTTTGTTGGCTCCACTTTGGGAGAAATTCTTCAAAGGAAATGAAGGGTTATATTCTATCTACATACATTCTAATCCTTCTTTCAATGAAGTGGTTTATAATCAAAGTTCAGTGTTTCATGGCCGAAGAATCCCAAGTAAGGTATCAATTCAAAATATTCTCTTTTCCTATTAATTAAAAGTTTAGAAATTAAAATTTTAGTGTAGATGCTCAAATTGTTTCTTAAGAAAGCAAAAACAAAAACAGAGACCTATTTGATCATAAAGTGACAAAAAAAATACTAATTAAATTCACAAAATTCATCTAGTTAGTCGGTTTAGAAAGATTTCTTTACATATATATTTTTTTGATGAAATGGGTCTTTGTTTTTTCAGGGACAAACTTGGATGTTGACCCTAAATTTTTACCATTTAAAAAACTTAAAGATGCATGGATGAATTTTTTTAATGGAATAAAGTCGTAATTCAATAAATATTTTTTACTTACACATCATCTACTATATTTTATTAATGATTATTAATAAAAACAGTCTATATTTTTTCCGTTCACACCATCTAAACTTTCCATAATAAACTTAAAGATGCATGAATTAACCCTTCACCACTACTAATCCGTTCATGTTGATTTAGGATGCGTTTGTTTTATGTTTATTTGTAGATTTTTGGGTATAAAACGATAGAAATATACATGTTTATGTTTGTTACAAGTTTACTAAATTTTATTTTTTGGTATAAAGTATTTTTGGAAATATAATTTTTTTTTTCCTCATAATAAATTCATGTGTAAACCACCTATTATAATCTCTCTATTTTGAAGGTTCATGCAAATATCGTAATGTTAACCAAACTTTTTTTTTCTTCTAAATACTTTAAAATAAAATTCATATCTTTATATTTCAACGAATGTTATTCCTTAAAACAAACACACCCTATGTGTGTAGTATATTCTATAATAACAGGTTTCGGAATTATATCTGCAACTTTTTGTTTATTTTATTTTATAAGATTATTATTCACTACCTCTCTCCACATAAAAAGAAGAAAAAAAACTACTTCCCTCTACATATAATATAACATATATATGTAAATGTCTAATTTTGGTAAAAGTAATGGTAGAAAACCATTACACCAGATAGATTCGTTCTTAGGAATCTAAGCAAGTTCACATTAAGCAAGTTCACATTATTTTGCTTCGACTTAATCCTACTACAATGTCATCAAATTATTGTTTTAATTTTTTTTTTGACATAATGTTTTTTAATAGTAAAAGAATTTGCTAAAAAAATATGAGAGGGTCTATTATATATGTTTAAATTTTTCGTAATATTTTTTTATTTTGTTTTAGTCCTATAACAAAAAAAAACTACTAGTTTTTGTTCTTTTGATTCTCAATATTTTAATTTTAGTTCATATCGATATATTTCTCGTTCAACAAAAATAAAATAAAAATATTTCCTCTAATATTGTAAAACAAAACATATTAATTACCCATGATTTTCTATTGTTCATGCAGGAGGTAAAGTGGGGTGAGAATAGCATGATAGAGGCCGAGAAACGTCTACTAGCAAATGCATTGCTTGATTTCTCAAACCAACGTTTTGTATTACTTTCAGAATCATGCATACCATTGTTCAATTTCTCCACAATCTACACTTATCTAATGAACTCAAAACTATCATTTGTGGAAGCTAATGATATGCCAGGTGCACAAGGACGTGGAAGATACAACTACCAAATGAAGCCGTTGATTGAACTTTCACAATGGAGAAAAGGGTCTCAATGGTTTCAAATTGATCGTTATCTTGCAGTTTGTATAGTATCCGACGAGACATATTTTTCTAAGTTTAAAAAATACTGCAACCCTTCATGTTATAGTGATGAACACTATTTGCCAACATTGATTAGTATCAAATTTTGGGAGAGGAATTCTAACAGAACTTTGACTTGGGTTGATTGGTCAAAAGGTGGACGCCATCCAGCAAAATTTAATGGCAAAGATGTGACTAAAGATTTTTTGGAGAGGTTAAGGTTTGGAAGCAGTTGTGAGTACAATGGAAGGACAACCAATGTTTGCCATTTGTTTGCAAGGAAATTCACTCCTGATGGTTTGGATAGTTTGCTCAGATTTGCTAAAGAGTCAATGCAATTCAATTGATTTTAGTATGCACATATTCACTTGTGCTACTTTCTCCACTTATAGCTGAACCATCATGTTCATTGATTTATGTAATGAATTAGGGGTACCTAGAATTTGGTCCTTTTCTTTTTCCTGAGGTTTTTATGAAAAACATTACATGCAGGAACCGAATCCAAATACACTCCCTCAATCGGTGATGGATCATAATATTCTTCTGTTATTTATTTTGGCAGCAACATATGCTTCAGTTTTCTGAATATGGTGATTCTATAACCAGTTGGCTTCCCATTCGAAATACTATTGTTTTGCTTGTTATTGTAAAGCGACTTATATGATTATTTTTTAATAAAATAATGACTGATTAAGCAATGGAAGACTGGCTCAGAAACCACTAATCAGAAGGAAATATATGTCTAGCTAGATTTCATTCTAAATTTAAGACACTGAATCACAAAAAGCATGCTAGAAGAATAACTTAGTTTCTTCATTTAACAGTTACCGCTCGATTACCCAAATGAATGTCATGTGTAGCAGAAGCAAAGCAAAGTAAAAAGTAACAAATCTAAAGGTAATCAATCTCTGGTCATATCAATGAATGTTTTCATTGGCAACGAAAACAACGAAAACATTCATGGATATGACTAGAGATTCCACCCATTAGACGTAGACCAAGTATATATACAAAGTCATTAACTCACCCAGAATTTTCTGCTTATTTATAGAACTAAAATATTTCTTAACCTTACACAATTAATCCTCCCAAGAATTGACAAGCTCGTGCCAAATTAACTAACAGGTCCTACATTCAATTAATTGCTTGTCAAGGTAAGAGCATTTGACCTTCCATAAAACAAAGAGCAAGCTTCTTCTGAACTGGGAAGTTGAGAGGGTGGGTAGTTGGAGAGACGGCAGAGGAAGGTTCTTCAGAGGGATATTCAGTGGAATCAGCGGTGGAGAGTGCCAGTTTACGATCGGGGAGAGTGACAGAAGGGATGCCGAGAGCTAAGGTTTTTTGAAAATACTAGGCGTGTTTGAGGTGGTGGTTTTTGATGTATAGCTTGTTTGGACGTGCGGTGGAACAAGTATTCTTGAGTCCCAAGCAAAAATTGCCGTGATATTCTGAAGCCACCAATTGTGGCTTCTAGTAAACATGGGTTGTTGACGTGGTTTCTAGAAAAACCAAACACGAGTGAATTAAGGTTTCAAATATGTATCGGTTACCCATTGCAGAGATACATCCGCATCCATAAGATAACATTCAATTCAAGACTCAAATGACTAAACTCTCATACTCAAACTCAAAGTAACCAAATTGTAGGACATTTGTTATCCCTAAAAACTTTTTTATACTGATATGAATCATGATAACGTGCGTCCATACAGCAGCAAGGAAATCAACATCATACAAGAGATGCAAAATCCTCTTATGCAAGCGAATTATCAATGTATTTTCTTACTCAGGTGAGAATGAAGCTGTGTAACTGGTCCAAAAACAGAAAATTATGTTGTCTATGGAGTAATTATTAATAATTGCAAAGAAGTTGGTGAAATCTTTTTGAAATAAAGATTCCTGCTGCATCAGCTATATTCTTCCAATAGTTGTTGTGGTGGGATGAAACGTTAACACCGATGTTTTGGAGCTATGAACCCAAAAGCTTGGGAAATTAGATCCTCTACCTTTAGAGTAAAAAGTCATTTGTGTATTTTAAGAGAAATGTGAGAGATATGGTTTAAATGCATTTTTATCCCCCCTTTTTTGAGATAAAATTTTAATCTATCTATTCAACTTTTTTTGAAATTTCAGCATGTCATCTCTCTCTCTATTCATTTATGACGCTCTAATTAGATGTTGACATGGATCTTCAGTATGACCTAATGAATGTCACATTATTAAAAAATACCCAAAAATGGACAAATGATCAAAACTTAGAAGGAAAAAACAAAGTTAAATAGGAGGACAAAAAACCGAATTTCAAAAGTGCATTTAAACCAAGATAAAAAGAAAGTCCGCCAACTTTTTTATCCTATAGATAAATGATCCATTTCATAGACTTAGAATGAGCAGGGACAATATTGCAAATTTGATTAAAAAAAAAAAGATCTAAATATCACAATTTGAAAACCTGTACCAGATAATTAAAGCTTTCATTGAAAAAAATTATAAAACCTTGAATTGTATAAGACAAAGATAAGACCTAAAGGAAGTAATAAGACAGGAAAAAGGGGGTGAGGGGAGTAGAAGGTTCATCGCCATTTCAAGTGATCCCTACACAGCTGAGTAAACAAGATTGATAATCCATAATCACAGTAAAAGGAGTAAATATGCATTTATGAAATGGTTTTGTATGCAAAATCGAGGTTCCATCCTTCCGTCATCACTTCAACCCTTCACCAAGCCCTGGTGGCATTCCTAAACTCTGAGCAAGATCACTCATCCTTTCCTTCATGGCCTGAAAACATAAGCAACAGCATGTTTAAACAAATCAACATACTACAAAGGCAGATGAATTTTCATTCTTCCTCTAGAAAAGTTATTTTTACCTGGACACTCTTCTGGTGTGCATCCTTGTAAGCCTCTGTGACTAAAAGGGAAAGTTTCTGAAACCCAAAGATGTTTAAATATCAAATTCCAATTTCTAGACCATATTTAGATTATTGAAAAGTAATTGATATATCTACCCCAACATTCAGTGCATAAAAATTTCCTTAAGCAGCCTAAAAAAATCAAAGAATTTACATATAGATTCTTTATCTATTTTTGTTCACCTTTCAAATGTCTAATCCTATTTCATAGTATAGCTATTAGTCATCATTTATCACAGATATGTATGCAAGATGATATTAGATATAATCTGACAGGAAAAAATGCATATGTTATGAAATCACTTGAATTGCATACTCACTTCTGATCCTAATTCCATAGCAGCCTCGGTAATTTGTGTTCGTACAGGTTGCTGATTCCCTGATAGTGTCACCTGAAAATCAAGTAAACAAATGAAAGTGAAACCAAGAAATAGGTAATATGGTACTATAAATGATACAGAACATGACATTAATATGGCATAGACTTTGCAGCCACCACCCTAACTTTCCAATTCCACCACCCTACTATTGACAATAAGGCCAACAAGCCACCATGTTTGACATTTACTAGATTGGGTTTCCATTGATGTATTAATTATCAGTACTATTTCAGCTACCATATGGCCTCTAGGATTGCTATAAATAAGGCCACTTCCTTCATGTATCATCACAATTTGAAATATATAAAAACTTGAGTTTTCTCATTTGAGAGTTAGAGAGTGGATTCTCTCTTGGTTTCTGAGCCAATAAAGCTCTGCCTTGCAGATCTATTATATTATACGACTGTATCTCGCAACATTCGAATCACATGGCAACAACTCTAACCATTGTGCCAAGGTTCTTCTCTAACATTTTCAAATTTTCTCACATAAGCATGAAAGGTTTCTAGTTTCTACCACACAACATTAGAGAGAGCAGGAAAATATCATACCTTTATTAACTCACCCTCACAGTAACCATCAAACTCGGCTCTGCATAGTGGAATGAAGACAAAAAAACTCTACTGTGATTAACTCGTATAACTTGGAAGAGACCAAAAAAAATAAAAAATTGTTAAGCAAGTATGTTATACGCAGCAAGTTCTTTCTGTATCCGATTTGATTCTACTTGGACAACCGCTTGCGCCTTCTTCACAGTCTCGAACAGATTTTGCATGTTTCCGAGCTGACCGAGCATTCCGCCCTATAATCAATTAACAAACCCACCAATTATTATTATGAATATTATATCAGTTACTGTCAGATTGACAAACACACAATACAATACTCCACACAATTTTTAATTTGATGGATTGGACTAGCATGCTGTCCATGTGACACATGATATTGTGCAATCGAATGAGTTGCCAAAATTTTCCCAAATATAAAGGTGATTTTCTTTTTTGCATTGGACTTTTTAAAGAGGGTAATAGTCTTCACGGTGATAATATCATATATCATCCAACTCAGAAGGGGTAAGAACTACTTTAATGATTGAGTTTTCGTTTCGGCATATAAGGCAGTGAAGAACTGAAGGTTTGTCGTGGATCAATATCACAAATGCATATCCTAATTAAGACCTTTATAAAATATATTGTGCATCGGAAATCTCTGAAACAGTGTCTTTGTAAGTGCAAGAAAAGTAGAAAAGTTTAAGTGGTGCTTCTATGGATCAAGTCTCTTGGATGCATACAGGAAAACACACTACCAGAACCTCGTTTACCCAGTTCACAATATTTGTGTACTTCGTAATTTTGAAAAAAGAATCAAAAGTACCTTGTGACTTGTTTGAGGAATAACCGATGTATAAATTAATTTGGTACACATGGAGAATCACTATGTACCTATTTCACAGATTTTATTCAATGTAAGGGTTTTGTTTGCATTTCGCTAATTGTCTTCGGCCCACGAGAAAATAAAGTAAATGAACACAGGATAGCAATAATCAAGCCTTATCCTACTAAGTGGGGTCGGCTACATGGATCAAACGGTGCCATAATGATCTATCATATACCATATTTCTATCCAGCTCATTAATCTCTAGATCTTTCTTAGTAGATTCTCTTATAGTTTTTCTTGGTCTTCTTTGTCTCTAGTAATTTGACTACTCTCCATCTGATCTACTCTCCCTACTACATAATTTACATGTCTTCTCTCTACATGCCCAAACCACCTAAGTCTAGTTTCCACCATCTTTTCTATAGGTGCTACCCCAACTCTCTCTCTCTCTCTCTCTCTCTCTAATGTTGTTATTTCAAATCATATTGCATCTAGTCTTACCACACATCCAATGCAACATCCTCATCTCTGCTACGCTTAATTTATTTACGTGTTGGCTCTTGACAGCCCTACACTCTGTTCCATACGAACAAAGGATAACATGACCAACAAATTGAATTCACAGTGTAATTCCTAGCATTGAAGGTGGATATTATCATAATTTGAAATTACACAAATGGGAAAAGGTTTAACCTTACGAAGTATCATGGTGGATTGAAAGGTTTCTATTGCTTGGGAGAATCTCGTATCCTACCTAATGCAGTCTTATAACAGATTCTTAAAATGCATCTTTGTAAGGAACTGTTCCACACACCAAATATGAGAAGTTCTCACAAAGAAAAAGTGATAGTTTAGCATTCAATAAAAGAACACTCCTGTAGAAGAGATTTTTTATCAGCTATCACTTATTCATTTCTCTCGTGCACAATATAATAATAATTGACTAATGAGATGAAGATCAAACAAGGAGAAAAACAAAACCTGTAATGCTTTCATCAAAGAAACATGCCAATGAAAAAAGCCATGGTCCTTAATAATTGCCATTTATGCAAATGATGAAAAAAGCAAACAGATGGCAAATATGGATACAAATGCAAATTTGTGACCCTGTCTGAGTATTCATTCATAAGTAGCATTGATGGTAAAAGAAAGCTGGGATGGCTAACCTTATTATCACCACTTTCATTATCTTTTTTTCCTCCAAAGAGGGCATGGACTCTGAAATTTCTATGGTTACATCCAGCTTTTTGTAGTCCACGCCGGGATACTAACCTCATATCAACTACGTTAGCACTGGAGCTTAGTTTACCTATAGAATTAAAGTCAACAACGAATAATTCAGCAATAAACAGTAATTTGATGATCAAAGCATGTATGAATTCACAAGAACAAATTGTCATTTTAGTCACAAAATGTGTGAAGTCATGTTACTGCGGACTATGGTCAATAAATGTATCGAAAAAACAAAAGGCACCCCTTTTTGTTAGTAATTAAATGGAATTAACCGACTAATACATATTCAAAAATCAGAAAATCAAACAAACTAGCGAAAGACACAATCTAGGATGAAACTCGCTAAGTAAAAACACACATTCATGGTGAAAATAAATTGACATAAAGTAAGGATAATTGAAAATGAAATTAAAGTGAAACTTGATTGAGGTGAGTTTAAAAGCAACAGAAATTAAAAAATGAAGACTTACATAGAGATGATGATAAAGGGTTCCGGTTTGTGCATTGAGTGGTTGCGTGGATGTGACCAGTGAGAGAAAGTGTGAAAGCCATTCCTTCTTCAAGTGCAAGCGGTGGTGTGTGGGATTGGAGGAGTTGGAGATGATGTTATTATGTTACTTATGTATGTCAGATAGATAATATGAAGATATTTTTTGTGTTGGACAAACCAAGATTGAGTTAAACTCTCCAACCAGGTACTTTTAACTTTAACGAAACACCGTTTCAGTTTACTTCTAGTACCACCGACCAATTGTGTGTCATCACAACAAGTAATTCTTGCCAGTTGGTACTACACTACACCTCTCAAAATGACCCGGCCCAGGCCAATTGTATAATCCAAATGATTTTTTTTATTTTATTATTTGAATTTCCTAAAAATTGAGAAAACAGTTCTTGTTTCAACGCGTTTCAAAAAATATAATTCGAAAAAAATATTACCACTTTAGATTATAAAATTCAAAAGGTTTTTCGTTGGATTAATTTCAAAGATAAATTGTAGTTTATAAGTTGACACAATTTAAATTGTATTAGCACGTAGACAATATATCTGATAGCCGGTTAACACAATTTTTTTGACAAATTGCTTGCAACATGCCTCTAAACAAATTATAAACACATATATAATCAAAACATGTGAAACTACATAAATTAAAAAAATTAGCATTATTGATATCCAAAAGTTATCACATGTAACTAGTTAGTAGTATGCCCACCCCTAACACCTTCTCTGACGGTAGATGAATATCTACTCCAAACTCAGTTATGTTGGACTTCCCCGTTTCACTTGACCACTGACCATTGTCTCTAAGGCACGGCCTCTAATGCGGCCTGATTGTTTGGCCATGCCTGCCTGTTGTATGCCTCGTGTTGTTCAACAACAATATCATCAAATACTTCGTGTTCAGGTGGCTTTGGTGTATTTCTCATCGATCCATGCAGGATATGTGTATGTCAAATGGTAAAATACCATCTCATATTTCCAAATGTTGTATCGGTACCATGCAGATCGAGATCTACTAAGTCTTCGACAAACAGTACACAATCAAAAAACTCTTTATGGAACTAAGGCACATGTTGTCGGATCATACGGGGAAATGTGAACTAATGTGGTTGCCTAAGAATTGTATAGACCTTCCCAAACTTTGAGTGATCAACAAAGAGAGTGGTATTTGGAACTGGATGACCAATAACTCCAACACTTTATTGGTCAAGTCGGACCTTGAGGACACATTTTGTCCTCCTTCAACTCTGAGTGTGAGCATCCAGAGAGGTTTGAAAGCTATTTGGGGGAGTTTTTCCCTATAAAAGGTTCATATTATCTTTTGGAAGTTAGTCTTTAGTATACTCCCTACTAGGGCAAATTTATCTAGAAAGGGAATATTTCTCAATGGTATGTTTCGTATTGTGTTTGGTGTTCGGGACACGTAGAGGTGGAAGACCATCTGTGTTTGCAAGTGAAAATTTGTTTGAGTTTGGTAATACATTGTTAAATGGATCGAAGGGGATAATTTTGTCGATAATGTGGTATCTCTTCTGAGTTCTTAACTATTATCAGTCTACCTCTTTGAACAATAAACACCAGAAAGGGTTCGCGTTAATTTGGTATGCAACTAGTTGGAAGATTTACGAAGCGAGAAATGGGATAAATTTTAATTCTAAGAACCCGGATGTGGAGTGTTTGGTAGGTTAGGTCAAATTAATTTCTTGAATTTGGTTTATAACTAAGAAAAAAGGGTGTGTTTTATGAATGGTATCTGAATCCACCGTTTTGTTTCAACAATTGGTGTAAGGTGGTTGCTTTTGTTGGATCTTATTATAAAATAAAATAAAAACTTTTATAATTATCTTGCATATATTTACAAATCAACACATTATTGTCCTCGTGAGTTAAGCTCAGTTGGTATGAACAATGCATAATATATGCAAGGTCCGGGGTTCGAACCCCGACCACCACAAAAAAGAACACATTAGTAGAAAATCAGTTATATTTTTACAACCAACGTGATTAATCTCCTAGATATATGTAAAATAAATATAAAAGATATTTGATATTTTAATACACCCCCTTGGTTGAAATAGGAGGTGGACGAATGTTCAAACTATCTCGAAAATCATCAAAGAGTTGCAATTTAAGTCCTTTCATTAAGATGACAATGATTTGGCAACGAGGTGGAACAAATAATACTTGAACTTGACCACGAGCAACTTTCCCACGCACAAAATAAATATACATCTCAATGTGTTTAACGCGTTGATGTTGAAAAGGGTTGTCAGAAAGACAAATCACATTTACACTACCGCAATAAATAAAGTAATCTTTGTGACATGACAATGTATCTAAAAAAACAAGTTCATATGCCAACAAGACTCAAGAACTACAATATCAACGCTAAAATGCTCAGCTTCAACATTGGATCGAGACAAAGTTAGTTGTCATTTCAGAGACTAAGAGATTAAATTATACCCTAGATAACAATATCTAGGGGTGGACCTTATCGTGCCAGGACATCCACTCTAATCGGCGTAGATTTATGTAACGAGTTTATATGAAGGAAGGAGAAAGATGTGGACGGAGTGTTAGAGCGCCCTTGATACAACAAATGATTTGCTTCAAAGCACTCATATGTCGTGTCGGTTGGTCGACTATTATTTGTAGAATTTCCTTCAAAATTGATCTCTAAATTAGAAAACAATCGAGGGGATAACGTGGAGATTTTAACTATAGAACCATCCGAACTGCCCTGTTGAGGAACGATAGGCTGCTCCTTGTAGTTATTCTTGAATTGCGAGTCGACTATTATTTGTACAATTTCCTTCAAAATTGATCTCTAAATTAGAAAACAATTGAGGGGATAATGCGGAGATTTTAACTATAGAACTATCCGGACTGCCCTGTTGAGGAACGATAGGCTACTCCTTATAGTTATTCTTGAACTGTGAGTCGACTATTATTGTACAATTTCCTTCCATTATTAACTATTAATCTTTCCATTACCAACTATCAAAATCTTCACACTATTTTTTGATTTTTTTTTTAATTGAGAGAATTTACTCCCATGTTTCTCTTCCTCGTATCACAAACACGCATAGCACTTGGGTGCCTTTGGCTTTGATACCTTCGTCTCTATCTCTCTCCTAACCAATAATTCTCTCTCATCAAAATAATTTATTTTAATCATTCAATCATCACTCTCTTTCATTTAAAATACACTAAAATCACCAAAATCACCTAACACAAAGTCACTGAAGTGTCACCCCAAAACCCACAACACACGCAGACGAGAGCAAAAATAATACAACTATGCTTTTCTTGAGGAACTATTATCATTTTGATCAATTTTCTATATTACCGTTTGACTAGGCTTTTTTTTTTTCGGTCTAAAAACTTCTTTAAAACAAAGTTAAAATAAAGCCCTTCAAGAAAAAAGCTAAAGTTGTTTGGTTTCTTTATTTTTTTTAGTTTTAAAGTTATTTTTAAGTTAAAAGTTGCTTGGCAAAATATTGTACAAAACTTTGAATTTATTATTTTTTTGTTGGTGTCCGGGGTTCGAACCCGGGACCTTACATATATTTATGCATTGTCTATATCAACTGAGCTAAGCTCACAATGACAAACCTTTGAATTTATTATGAATTAACATAATAAATAAAAAAATGTTTAAAATATTATGAATAGTTTGTTTCTTCTTTTTCAATTATACTGTATAACAAATTTTGTTATAAGAATACCATATTTTTGGTGTCATTTAAAAAAAATAAGAATTTATATTATATGATATTATATTTGTTACATTGTTGGCGTCATTGAAAAAGATATGTTTAGTTTTTTAAATAAGAAAAAGATACGCATAGTTTGTTACAATATAAATGTGTATATATATATGAAAAAACTTAGGTACA
>Ga0315914_1005354_pt1 | contig 18706 bp, 24 predicted proteins | sample MpolenodulesMG_FD_203920 | JGI IMG/M metagenome (GOLD analysis project Ga0315914, IMG submission 203920) | Medicago polymorpha root nodule microbial communities from Los Angeles, California, United States - elongated nodules | ecosystem: Host-associated > Plants > Roots > Nodule | place: USA... | reverse complement strand
CGTGTTTTATTGTATATAATATTCATTCGAAGTCTTTATGTTGTAAATTTTAATGTATCCAGTACTAAAGATAATGCACATGCTAAACTTTCTAGATACGTTTAGTATGGGTATTACAAAACGTTTAGATTCAAGTTTGTTCTTACGTGTTTCTAATTTTATCTTGATTGATGAATTTTGAAAATTAAATCTAAATGTTTAGATTCAATTGTGTTAATTCATCGATTCAAGTTTTTTGTTATGTTCAGTGATGTTGAATTGGAAGTTGAAAGGTGAAGCTGCTGAAGCTGTTGAGAAAGAACAAGAAGAAGAGGACGAATGAAGTGATTCGATGGCTAACGATTCCGATGATGAGGATGGGGAAGAAGTTACTGATGATAATGAGTATCACGAGGGAGAACCACTTGTTGTTGAACCGCTCACGGTTGTGTTTCATGATAAAATTGTGGTATTCAATCTAAAATAAGATGATGATGTTGATTCTGATTGTGAGAACAAAGATTATTCTCCTCATGCTGCTAAGAAGAAAGATGATGATATTTCTACTGTTGATGGTGACAAGGAGAAGACAGTCTCTCCTGTTCTTGTTTCTGTTCCTCTTGGTTCTGCTGGTTATCATGCTAATTCTGGTAAGAATGAAATGGTCATAACATTTCTGCTGGTGAGACCAGTCATCAAGTTATGATAAAGATACTTAGTGTGATTGCTAAACAATTAAGTGAAGTCAAAATGGATACTGATACTAAAAAGAAGGAAAATGAACAGATCTCTACATGAGTGGGAAACATGGATTCCCAAATTACCGTGGTCTGTTATCTTAGTTACTTCCTGATTCGGGTAGGTTTTCACCAATATTAAGTATGTCACTGCCCCTAATAGAAAAAATAAATAATTCACATAATAAAATTAAATAAGAATTATAAATTATCTGAATAAAGAACTTAAATTAAATAATCCAACAAATAAAATAGAGGTTCATCTTATAACCTGACCCTAATAGGGTTGTTACTCATGGTAACTAAAGACAAATTACAAAAGAAATAAAACATACCCTACAAACTTAAAGTGAGGAGAGACTCGTCTCTTAAAGCTTCTATTGCTTGCCTTCTTCCTGAATCGCTTTGTTCTGAATGAAAAATTATGAATGACAGAAGTTGTATTTATAAGTTTGGTTTCCATATGGGTTTGGGCTTGAAAATTGGGTTTTTCCACTTAAAAGGCGCATGGCTAGGCGCACATGCCTATTTTTCCATGCCCTAGGCGCATGGTTCATGCCCTAGACACATGGGTGATGTTTTCTTACGCGTAAACACATGTTTCTTCGTCTTTTGGGTGTTTCCTTGCATATAAGATGTCATGGGACTTGGATACAAAATTCCTCACTTTGTAATGTCTTTTTGAGGCATCTTGAATCTTCATTCACGATTTTCCCAAGATCTTCACAAGTCTTCACGATGTTTTGCTTTGCCGGTTTGCATTATTTCTTCTTGAATTACATCAATATACCCTATAATTGCTATGTTTTGGGAAAACTAGAATTTGCACGAGTCAAATAGAAAACATTACAAAATGTTTCAAAAACCATATGCAATCGTTCTAATACTCATCTATTTTGGATTAAAACTAAATAAAAATTACTAAAAATACGCTAAGAATAACGTAAGATGATATGTCATCATTATCCCTGTGGTTTGGTTAGGTATGTACGTGTGATCCAATCAATCAATGCTACGTCATTTTTTGACAATCATTCATTTTAAAATATACTCAAATGTTAAACAAATTTTGTCTAGAGGATACTAATACCCTACCAAACTTCAAGATATCTAAGAATTTATCAAAAAATAAATTCATAAAAATAACATTTTTCATGTATCTAAATACAAATGAATTTATGCCCAACTATCTTTTAATTAAAATCAACTTCAACCAAACTCTTCATTTTGTCCGTTTTAAACCCTAATTGCCATCACTTTTCATTTTCTTCTTCTATCATCTATCAAAGATGATCAATTTTTACCAAAAAGCATCCATCCAAATTGTTATATTTTCATTTCTCTTTTAATTAAATAAGTGATTTTCACATATTTTAAGTCTTTAAAAAACAAATTTTAAGTCTTCTTTAATATATTTTATTCTATTAACATGAGTGTTGTGAGTTTGTTTAAACATTCATCATTTTTATTCTTAACGACTTTGAATTTATGTGATATCCATGTAATCTATCCATTTAAATTAAATGAATATTACTTATTTTGTTAGAAAAGAAAATTGCCACCAATCAAAATTCTCATTCAAATTGTAGAATATATTTACATTTATTACCTAACATACTTCAAAAGATACTCTAGTGATTTTTCTAGAGGAAGAAGATACTCTATTAATGAAAACTATTTTTCACAGCTGCAAAACCAACACACCGGTTCAATATCAATTTCCATAAACCTTACACACTTCTTCCAGTATCTTCTTTTTTCAACCCACCCACATCCATAACTACAAGACCCGATCCAAACCCGGTAAATTCACTCACAGTCGAACATTACAATCTAACGAATCACCCAAACCCGAATCCAAATACCCGAATCGAAAACAAACTCTCGTTCAAATTTCATTCTCCCGCTTCAAACCCTTGATTCAAATTTCAAACCCCAAAAACAACCGTTAGATTCTTTCTTCCATTTTCAATAAATCAAACCCTTTCTTTCATTTCCATCCCTCACAACAACAAACTCATTTCTCATTTCAACTTTCTCTCTCCTCTCTCTCTCTCTAGAAACTTTCTCTCCGACGACACTACCTCCGTGTCAACCACTACTTCACCACCATGGAAAAACGTCCTCTCCAACCGTCCACCACCGCGAACATTCCTTCGAAAACAATCGAAGAAATGTACCAAAAGAAAACACAGCTCGAACACATTCTCCTCCGTCCCGATACCTACGTCGGTTCAATTGAAAAACACACTCAAAATCTCTGGGTTTACGAAAACGACGAAATGGTTCACCGTTCAATCTCCTACGTTCCCGGTCTCTACAAGATCTTCGACGAGATTCTCGTCAATGCTGCTGATAACAAACAGCGAGATCCATCCATGGATTCGTTGAAAGTAACGATAGATCCTGAGGCGAATACGGTTTCTGTTTACAATAACGGTGACGGTGTTCCGGTTGAGATTCATCAAGAAGAGAAGGTTTATGTTCCGGAGTTGATTTTCGGTCATCTTCTTACGAGTAGTAATTATGATGATAATGTGAAGAAAACTACTGGTGGAAGAAACGGTTATGGTGCTAAGCTCACCAATATTTTTTCTACTGAGTTTGTTATTGAAACTGCTGATGGACGGAGGTTGAAGAAGTATAAGCAGGTAGTGATTCGTTTCTTGTTTGATTTTCGTTTTTTGTTGAAGATTTTGTTGTTGATTTTAGCGGTGGATTTGGTTTTTGATTTGTTAATTGTTTGGTAATTTTGTTTTATTGAGTTGTTATTTGAATTTCGTTGAATTTTTTGGTTTAGAATGTTGTTAGGGTTTTTAGTTTTTGATGTTGTGAACTGAAATTGATTTTGATTTTGAATTTGTTGATTTAGGGTTCTGATAAGGTTTTTAGTGTTTGGTGCTATGAATTGAACTTAAATTTGTGGATTTATGATGATTCTGTTAGGGTTTTTAGTGTTTAGTGTATGAACTGAAAATGATTTTAATTTTGTTGTTGATTTTAGAGGTGGATTTTGTATTCTTGAGTTTTATTTGTCTTTGTTTCATTTTTATTTTATTTTAGGAATTTTCGGATTTATGATTTTGCTAGGGTTTGATGTTATTATGATAAGCGATTGAATTTTTTGATTTAGGATTTTGTTAGGGTTTTTACTTTTTAATAAATGTATGGTGCTTTGAACTAAAATTGAATTTGTTGATTCAAGATTCTGGTAGGGTATTTACTTTTTCATGTTTGATGTTGTGAACTAAAACTGAAATTGACATTTAGGACTTTGCTAGGGTACTTTTTAATGTTTGTTGAAATGAACTAGGATTGAATATGTTAATATAGGATTTTGCTAGTGTTTTAAATTTGAACTGAATTTGAATTTGTTGTTTTAGGATCATGCTAGATATTTTAGTGTTTGATTAATGAACTTAAGTTTTTGTTGATTTGATGATATTTTGGTATATGCTCAATAGGAGACACCATTTTAGTGCATACAATGTAGAATCCTTGCATTTCATGTGTAAAGTTAAGTATATTAATTGTGGGTTTAGAATCCTGTTACAGTTTATATTTTGAAGGAAATGTTTAAAGGTTTGGAATATTTGACTATTGTTCGGTTGATTTTCAATTTTACATTTCTGCTATCATCTTTGTGTTAACAAACCAGTATCGTTGCAGTACTTGTTTGCATTGTTGGTTTTTGATTTTGGTGTTTTCATTGTTTCGGCTAGTGCTCAGTAAGTGCTCTCATTTTGGTGCTAGCATTGCAGAATTATATGGTCGTTTGTTTTATATTTGCTTTCATTTGATGAATGGTTTCTTGTTGCTTTGTTTGGTAATAAAAAAGCCTAATTCTCTCTGATACTTTGAAGTTCATCTTCTATGTACGAGTTTTTGGACTGTTACTGAATCTGTTTGGATTAAATTTTTGTGTTATGAAGGTGTTCGAAAACAATATGGGGAAGAAGTCTGATCCAGTGATAACCAAATGTAAAGCTAATGAGAACTGGACCAAGGTGACCTTTAAGCCTGACTTGGAGAAGTTTAAAATGACCTATCTTGAAGAGGATGTTGTAGCTTTGATGAAAAAGCGTGTGCTGGACATGGCAGGGTGCCTTGGAAAGACTGTTAAGGTTGAACTCAACGGCACAGTGATTCGTTTTAAGTCTTTCAAAGATTATGCCGAGCTCTTCCTGAAATGTGCTGAGAAGTCCAAACCCAATCCCCTGCCAAGGTTTGTTGCTATAGAGATATGTAGTTGAGAACTCAATCTGCATGTGGGTTGGTGTATTTTCCTTTGTTTTTATCTGACATGACTTGGGTTCTGTTATTAGGACTCATACCAAAGTAGGTGATAGGTGGGAGGTTTGCGTGAGTCTAAGTGATGGGCAGTTTCAACAGGTGATTAGTGAACTTCTAAAGTATAGTGTAACTTGCAGGTTCATTGAGGTTTATTTTTTGTCTTACACACCTTAAATTTTTTCTTCACCAGGTCAGCTTTGTTAACTCCATTGCTACAATCAAGGGTGGGACTCATGTTGATTACATCACCAATCAGATTACTACCTATATAATGAACAAAGTGAATAAGAAGAAGAAGGATGCCAATGTGAAAGCTCACACTGTGAAGAATCATTTGTGGGTTTTCGTCAATGCTCTGATTGACAACCCTGCTTTTGATTCTCAAACCAAGGAGACACTGACAACTAAACCAGCTAGTTTTGGTTCGAAATGCGATGTTCCAGAATCGATGCTGAAGGATGGTTAGTAGCTCCTCATTTGTGTTTTTGTACTGTGATCGATCAACAGGACTGGTGTCTCACACATGTATTGTAAATCTTTGCAGTTGAAAAATCTGGAATAGTGGACACCCTCCTATCATGGGCAGATTTTAAGCAAAGTAAAGATTTGAAGAAAACTGATGGTACAAAGACTCAGAGGCTTCGTGGGATTGTAAAGCTTGAGGATGCCAATGATGCTGGCGGAAAGAACTCTGATAAGTGTACTTTGATATTGACAGAGGGAGATTCTGCCAAGGCTCTTGCTGTAAGTTATCTATTGTCTATTAACAAATACAAATAGTAAAAGTATTTTTCAAAGTTTAGTCTGACCATTTTTCTTTTTAGTACACGAAGAAAAGGTAGAAGCATATAGTCATATTACATTTAATTAAAGCCCATCACAAATTCCTACCATTGTACAAAGAATAAAAAATTACTTGATGTAATTTGACAATTTTTTTTTCATGAAGATGGCTGGGCTCTCTGTTGTGGGTCGAGACCACTATGGTGTGTTTCCATTGAGAGGCAAATTGCTCAATGTGCGGGACGCTAGCAATAAACAGGTAATGGAGAACGAAGAAATTCAAAATATAAAGAAGATTCTTGGACTGCAGCAAAACAAAGAGTACACAAATGTGAAGTCTTTGAGATATGGTCATTTGATGATTATGGCTGATCAGGTGAGAGCTATTAAAAAATCTTAGTATTTTATTAAAAAATCATAGTATTTTAGTGTCGTCGGTAACAGTTGGATATGATGAGGCATGATTACGTTCTATGTGTGGTTTTCTCATTCCCCCGAGGTTATAATAGCTTAACTTTATGTGTGATTTAGGATCATGATGGCTCTCACATCAAAGGACTATTGATAAACTTCATTCATTCATTCTGGCCATCACTGCTTAAAGTTCCATCTTTCATGGTTGAGTTTACCACTCCCATTATAAGGGTTAGTATTATTAATGCTGTATGTTGCTGTACATACCGTTGAGTAGTAGATCCCTTTCTGTTCTCATCCTTCATTTATCTCTTCTCTCTTTTTTATGATGAGATACATTTATTTTGCTATGCAGGCTTCTCATAAAAATGGGACAAAATTGTCATTTTATTCCATGCCAGAATATGACGCGTGGAGAGAAAGATTGGGGAACACTGCGAATGCTTGGGCAATAAAGTACTATAAGGTTAGTTGTTTTGAGCATGGAGAACCTCCATATATTTTTACACTTGTAAAAGTATAAACCACTATACGGGGGCTGATTGGGAACTATTTCTAGCCTGTTTTCCTGACATCTATGGGCAAATTTTAGTCTGTTGGTGCGACTCGAAGAGGTTGGCATCAGTTTTTGTTTAAGCTTGCTTCCAGCCTCTTTTAGAGTGTGTTCTACATCAGAAGGGATATCTCTGCCTCCATGGTGCGATATTGGTGTATTTTTTCTGCAAATCAGGGGTGTATTTTTTCTGCACATCACCCTTTGCCTGCACTATTAGTAGATTGGTTTGCTTGTTGGTGCTGTAAAGTTGGGCTTCCATTCTGATTGGTTAGGCTGGTTGTTGTGAAGTTGACTTGTTTGTTGGGGAGGTTGTTGTAATGTCGGTTATGCATCATATAATCTGTGTACATTTTGCTCATATAATTTGCTAAGTTTTTACCACTAACTTTTGCTTTTCAAAAATGAAACTAATTGAATATGTTTCATGAATTATTTTGGACATTATTTATTAAAATAATTTGAAAAAGTATAATTCTGTTATTTCTGCCATGGCTCTGCAACCCGCGACACATGATACAATTGCTAGTTTGAGTTGTAGGAGATCAACAATTTGATCCTTTTTAGATTTTCTTCATGCCAAATTAAATTTTGCCCTTATAATTCTCCCTCTCTCAATGTTTGCTTGTTTGTATAGGGGTTGGGTACAAGTACTCCCCAGGAAGGAAGAGAGTACTTTAAAGATCTTGATAAGCACAGAAAAGACTTCATTTGGGAAAATGAACTCGATGGAAATGCAATTGAGCTGGCATTCAGTAAGAGAAAAGCTGAAGATAGGAAGAACTGGATGCGTAGTTTTGAGGTTTGATTTTTACAAATATGAGAATCTGTTTACATAAGCGTACTCTTCTAGGGTGTATATTTAACATACAGTTTACCATTCTCTGATGTGACAGCCTGGTACTTGTCGTGATCATGAAGCCAAACTTATAAGCTACAAGGATTTTGTTGACAAAGAGCTTATATTGTTCTCAAGGGCAGATCTCCAAAGGTCCATTCCCTCTATGGTTGATGGCCTTAAACCTGGTCAAAGGAAGATTCTTTTCTGCTCATTTAAGAAAAATTTGTCCAAAGAAGTAAAAGTTGGCCAATTTATTGGTTATGTGTCTGAGCATTCTGCTTATCACCATGGTGAACAAAGTCTTGCCAGCACAATTATTGGAATGGCACAGGATTTTGTGGGCAGCAACAATATCAATCTTCTCACACCTAATGGTCAATTTGGGACACGTAACTTGGTGAGATGAACCGGCATAGTTTTTTTTGTTGTATTCACAATGTTTCTTTCTTAAACATGTACTTACCGAATTATTTTCTTTTTCAGGGTGGAAAAGACCATGCAAGTTCCAGATACATCTACACTCAGCTAAATACTGTAACCCGTAGCCTCTTCCATGCTGATGATGATAAGCTTCTTGAGTACTTGAATGAGGATGGGAGATCCATTGAACCAAACTGGTATTTTGTTTCTCTTTCCTTTCCAACGGTTATTTTGATTGTGATTCGTATGTACAACTAAGGAACCTCATTGACATGGAGCTGATTCAGATTCTACTTGTCACCACGCAGGTACATACCAATTATTCCTCTGGTTCTTGTCAATGGTAGTGAGGGAATTGGGACAGGTTGGAGTTCTTTCATTCCTAACTATAATCCACGAGAAATTATTGCCAATGTTCGACGTTTGTTGAACGACGAGGAAATGGTGCCTATGGATCCATGGTACAAAGGATTCAGAGGAACCATTGAGAAAAGCGCCAAGGAAGGAGGCTATATAGTCAATGGCTCAGTGGAGGAAATAGATGATCTAACTTTCAGAATCACTGAGCTTCCTATTCGAAAGTGGACTCAAGATTATAAGACGTTCCTTGAATTAACAACTGAAGGGGCGCCCAATGTGAAGGATCCTCTCATTGAAGTAATACGACCTATATCTTTCTCACCAAACACACAATAAGATAATTTATGCCGTTTTCATATGTAAATTTTCTTTTTTGCAGGATTTTAAGCAAAATGGGGATGATGCAATCGTAGACATTGAAGTCAGGATGAAGGCAGAAAAAGTACCTGCAATAATGCAAGAAGGATTGTTCAAGAAATTTAGATTGACCAGCACTATTAGCACAAGCAACATGCATCTTTTTGATGCAGAGGGAAAAATTAAGAAATTTGACACCCCAGAACAAAGTATACCCTTCTCTATGCGTAATTATTGAATCGCAATATTATGTAATGTTTTTTATGCCACTCACTTTGTGTCATTTCTAATGCAGTTCTTGAAGAGTTCTATCCACTTCGGCTGGAGTATTATGAGAAGAGAAAGGTGTATTATTGTGGCAATTATGTGGTTTTTTTCTCTATATCCTGTAGTGATTAATATATGAACTGAAATAAAGTTGTGCAATTATGCAGAAATATATATTGGCCAACCTTGAACGACTTCTGTTGATTTTAGACAACAAAGTTAGGTTCATATTAGGGGTTGTGAGTGGTGAAATTATCGTAAGCAACCGGAAAAGAGCTGAACTGTTGATTGAGCTGAAGCAGAAAGGTTTTACTCCCATCCCGAAGAAAGGTAAATCTGCAGAACCACAAGTTGCAGGGGCTAATGATGACAATTCAGAAGATCAGGAAGATGGTGTGCAGGAAACTGCATCTAAGTCTGTCAATGTTGAAGGAGCAACATGGGGTGACTACGAGTATCTTTTATCCTTGCCTATTGGTACTTTGACCCTTGAAAGTGTTCAGAAGCTGCTAGATGAAAAGGCCGACAAGGAAAACGAGTTTGAGATTTTGATGGGAACCCCATCAAAGTCACTGTGGTTGAAGGATCTAGACGAGCTTGAAAAGAAACTTGATGTAAGAGACAATTACTTATTTTGCTTAGTTGTATTTAAAATAATGAATGTCTGTATTATTACTTTCTTTTATTCATATATATATTTCACTTGTGTTTCAGGAGCTCGATAGAATAGAGGCAGAAGAGGGTCAAAAGCGATCAAGCATGTCAAATAAAAAGAATCGTTTGGCTACAAAACCTGCAAAAAAGCCACCACAGCCGCGAAAGAATACTAAGAAAGCAAATGTTGAGCCAGAGAATGACAATTCTTCAATGGAAATTGGTAAACCTGAGTTGTTTTATAATTTAATTAATATTAATATTATGTGTAATCTTTTGAATTTTGACATCAATTCGAGTATGAACTGTCTCAATTTGCATCATCAGAGAATGCTGTTGAAGTTGTAAAGCCAGTTGAAGTTGCAAAACCAAAAGGACGAGCAGGTTCTAAGAAGAATGCTCAGAAGGTATGTCAATTGACAATTTCCTGTATTGAATGTTTTTCTTCCAATCATGTTGAGCACTTACACTTGTGCTATATATCATCAGGAAGCTGATGACGAAATTCTATCTCTTCAAGAACGCCTAGCTGTGTATAACTTAGAATCATCTGGTGAAAAGTCACAAGGTAAATTTTATTTTTTTGGGATGAATAAATGTGTTCTGAATCATCAATTAATTTCCGACGCTTGTACATATAAAGTACATATGGTTACACCTAGTATTGATGTTAGTGTTTTCTTCCACAGCCTTGGAAGAAGAACCCCCTGTGCCGCCTGCTGGGAAGAAACAGATTAACAAAAGGGGTGGTGCTAAAAAGAAGTCAAATACCATAGTGTTGGAATCAGACAGTGATAACGAAGTTAATGATGTTGAAGATGACGATGATGACTTCGAAGTTCAAGAAAAGGCTGCTCCAGCTACGAAGGGTGGGAGAAAGCCGGCTGCTCAAAATGCTAAGAAGGCTGCTGCTGAGGATGATGAGTTTGAAGTTCAAGAGAAGGCTGCCCCGGCTAAGAAGGGAGGGAGAAAGCCTGCTGCTCAAAATGCCAAGCCACCTGCAAAAGCAGCTGCAGCTCCCAAGAAAAGAAATGTAGGCAGCAAATCAACATTGGGTCAAAAATTGTTAACTGATATGTTGCAGCCAGCTGAAAGTATAGGTACATCACCAGAGAAGAAAGTGAGAAAAATGAGGGAGTCACCATTTAACAAGAAGAGTGGTTCTATATTGGGCAAAACTGCTAACATGGATGTAAGTCCAATTGCAGATTTATCTGAGGGCTCTACTTCTAACTCTCCTACTGCAGAGGATGAGGTGGTTGAGATTGCACCTCAGCCAGCAAGGGCTAGACCTCAGAGGGCCAATCGTACTCAAATGAAATATGTAGTCAGTGAATCCGAGAGTGACAATGAGTCTGATGATGAGGATGCAGAGTTATCAGATTTTGATGAAGACGACGACTAGACTATTCGTTTGATTGCATTACAATGAAGTTGGAATTTTATGAATTAGTGAAACTAGATGGTGGCTGTTGTGCTGTTATCCTGTAAAACTTTGATCTGTGTCTTGCAGATTTTCATTTTAGTTTGATGAGTTTGCATGAATGAAAGATTTATGACTAACCATATTTTTTCTACCCCTTGAATTAAGTTCAGAAGTTAGTTTGTGTATATTGATGATTTCGTAGTTCTTATATATTATATTAGTTATGCATCATTTACACTTTTCTGAATCCCTGCCTACAAAACTGACTCAGGAGTTTTCTATTTCTTTGTTGCTCCAGACAATTGTGTACCTAACCATCTTTCTATGTTTCTGTATGGTAAAAACTGAGACAGTCATGGAGACACTCTTGTTAAAATAGAGTTCTCCCTCCTTCTCTTCCTACAATGACCTATGCCTTCAAATGATTTTAAATAAGGAAGGTGTCCGCCGCATTTGCAAGATGTTTCTCCATGTATGCGGTTTTGCCTCCAATTGGAGGACTGTGCAAAACATTAATTATCTAACTGCATCTGTTTCTCTTGATCTGGGAGGATGATGCAGCTAATCTAGAGAATTTTGCACTTCTATCAACTTGAAATCTTATTATAGTGAGGTTTACTGCTAGATGTCGTGCAAGATGGCTGACAAAGCTGCACAGGCAAGTGCTTCTTTGTTAACTGTCCCACCAATGAATACGACTGCTAAATCCTGTTGCTTGTCATCTTGATAAACGTTCAAATGATCCAAGGCCTCTGCATGTGTTAAAAATGCTGCCATATATTTGCTTTGTGAACATAAATGTTGATTTCTGTTTGCCGTAAGTCAAGTGTACATCCCAATTTTTATGTGAACTTCACAGTGAATTTTTCATTACCTCTATATATATATATATACATATATAATTTGTTTTTACTCATTATTTATGAAGGTAACATTTACATGCAAACTATTGTAGTTTGAGTATTGTGACAGTAAAATGGCAATGCAGGTGCTTCAGAAAATAAGGAAATATTGAGTTACATAATTGAAAGAATTAATAAGGTCCAATTTAAGATTCAGATGTAATACAAGGAAGGAATTGCTCTATTATAACTAGCAATTTAAGATTTTGTCGAAGTTTGTGTCATTGAATGTATAGAGCAAGGAAGGAATTTAAAATTCTTAGTTTTTATGTCGTATCTGAAATTCTTTATTTAACTTTGACAAAATAGTAGTACTTTATAAAATTTCTTCATTTTGAAAATTCTCTAAATTCATTATTGAAAACAACAAAATTTAATAGAAGAATTGAAGTTACCCTTTATTAAACAATCCCACATCCAAACACACTTTTATGAATATATACATTTGAATTGAATTAGTCACAAGCTAGTTTTTATATATTTTGAAGATTTCTTATATTAACTGGCATCATTTTAATGAGTGGTTGAGTGGATTATCTATTACTAATTGCACATCATTTGCACTTTTCAGAATCATTACCTGTACGTATATAAAAAATTGACTAACCAGTTTTCTATTTCCTTGTTTGCTAGATACAATTGTTTCTACTTCTACTCTACCTATATCAAATTTTCTATTTTTTTTCTTCTTATGGCTACCATCTAACCATCTAAAACCTGTTATATGACATGATAGAAAAGTCTTCATCTAATCCATCTATATCTCCTTTAAGTCTATGTTGTTGAATGATCAAAACTGAGACAGTCATTGAGAAATCTGGTCCTGAAAGAACATCCCCTATAGGTCCAAGCTCCGGACACTGTTGCCAATCATTCATACCTTTTGTTAATATAGAGTTTACCCCTGCTTCTCTTCCTACAATAACCAATGAGTATTGCCCTTCAAATGATTTCAAAATAGTGAATGTCTCAGCAGCACTTGCAAGATGTTTTTCCATGTATGCAATTCTGCCTCCTATCACATGCTTTTCGTAGAATTGTGCGAAACATTCATCATCTAACTGCATCTCTTTCTCTTGGTCAGGGAGGATGATTCTGTATCCTACTAATCTTGAGGATTCTGCACTTGTATCTACTAGGAATCTTATTACAGTAAGCTTTACTGCCGGATGTTGAGTGACACGGCTGGCATAGGCAAGTGCTTCTCTATCGTCTTTTCCACCAATAAATATGACTGCCACATTTACTGTTTTTTGACTTCTTGATAATTGTTCGAATGATCCAAAGCCTCTATCTACTAGAATCCCAACAGAACATGCGGCACTTCTTAGTACCTGTTCAAAACAAATATTATCTATAGGGTTAGCTACATGTACCGAAAATGATGCCATATTAAACCTATATAAGTATGTAACTATTATTGGTATCTATAGAGATAATAACTTTTAGTTTCGACATAGTGATATTTTGACAATAATTGGATGTTTAAAACATTTCAAATATGTGGTTAATTAAGTAGTGGATTGTTAATGAACATGATAGGTGTCGCAGCTCATTAACCATCTATTGAACGAAACCACAATTTCGGATGTCATTAGTAACAATTTTCAGGTGTTTAAATATAAATGATAATCACTACCATCCTAAATATGATTAAATATACATGATTTACAGGTGTTCAAATATACACCGAAAAATCATGATTAATTACGTTCGGTGAATGATTACCGAGTTATGATACTTTGTTATATTCATTAGTAATCCATCTAACGTAATTAACCAAACCACAAATTTGAATTGCGATAGCCATCCAAATTATAGTCGATTTTTGTCAAATTTGTGTCAAAATACGACAACTCTAGTTTTAAGACATTACCTTTCTGTTCACATATCTGAACCCTTGATTACCACTATCAAATGTTCCATCCTGACGTTGTCTCCTATGGAATTGTAATATGACAAGGGGAATCATCAAGTCCTCTGCTAAAATACAAATCTCTTGTGGCATGTTATTAATTGTTGACAGTGCCATGGTTCTTTTCAATGTAATACCTTCACCACTATCTAAAACATGCGCTTGGAATGCATTTGTTACTTCTGTGTCTTCTACAGTTTCTGTGTGCACTCCTTCACCCCTCTCTAAAGTTTCTGATATTTCTTCTGTTAGTTCTATAATGTCGGTGACATATACTAGAATACCAGGATCAGCTTCCCCTTTTGAAATCTCCATAAAGTTTATGGAAGCGGGAACATTGTGAGGTCCATGAACACATAAGAGGATCCTTAGTTCGCTCGATGGATCGAGTGATTGAAGCGCTAAGCGATGAGTAGGCACCTTTTTCCTTGCACGTCTTATGATTTGTGCTACGACTGATGGTATGTACAAAACAGTGAAAAAGATTGCCAATATCATCCCAATGGCCGTCGACTTACTTGTTGCTCTACCACAACCCATCTGTTAATATAGTAGAACAAAATATGAATGAGCCAATATGATACTGAAGTAACTTATATGCAAGACATGATTTCAGTGACTTGTGTTATACACAACAACAATCAATGCCTATTTTCTCGTTCTGAAAATGATATATCTTTTCAAGATGAAAATAGTATAAAATATGGAATCTAGGCATAAGGATTTACCACTTTGACAGCCAAGTAGATATGCAAATGACCCTTTGTAGTAAGAAGCAATCCTACAGCAGTTGCTTCAGGCCAACGAAATCCCTCTGTGGCACCAGAAACAAGTGCACCACTGACTTTTCCAATTATTGATAAAACTATAAGCATAAGTATTTGTGTCCATGTGTTAATATTACCTGCCTCAAAGTGCCTCAAATCAGCTTCAAACCCAACCCACAAGAAAAAAATTGGAAAAAAAATTGTATTCAACAAATAGTTGATTTTGGTGATAACCCATTTTGAAACCCTACCTTCCCTAGGAAAACAAACACCTACCAAAAATGCACTTAAAAGTGGACTAAAACCATTTAATGATGAAGAGGCACACATTAACACCACAAATGCAAGTGAAAGTATCAAATGTGGACCTTTCATATGTCTACCTTCTGGATTTTCATTACCAACCCAATTCATAAAAAACGGCGAAACTAATAGTGTGAATAATACTTCTCCCAAAACTACAAAACCCATTCTGATCTTTTTTTTAGTCTTAGTATCAAAGGTCAAATCATCGCATGCTTCGGGTAGTGGAACGATTATGTAACAAATAGAAAGTAAAAAGTAGCAAAAAAAATCCGAGTACATTGCAGCCGCGATTGTAAGCTTCCCGATATCTGACTTTCCGATTTTGAGCTGTGTTAGCAAACGCGTCAACACAGGCGAACCTGTACTAGCTAGTAGAAGGGAAAGAGCTGTTGTGAATTCTAATATTTTATCTCTGTTTGGGAAGTAACTTACAAAAGGGGAGAAAATAATTCCTAGTAAGATTGTTATGCAAATTCCTGGATAAGCAACTCTAACATGTCTTGGTGGTTTTTGTAATAGTATATAAGGGTCCATTTCTATCCCTAATGCAAACATGTAACACATCATACCAAAATCAATTATAAATCCAAATGTCCTGTTGAATTTCTCAAATAGATTGCGTACAAATCCTATGTTTCCAACAACTATTCCTACCTGCATTCATATACAAGAGATAAAAAAAAATCATAATCATTATAAGAAAAAATTCATTTTCAAATCCTACTTTTTTGTCTAATAAAGTAAGCTTTATAGAAGATTAGTCGTGCAGAGACATCATTATCGGACAAAGAGATCTCGTCTCGACTATGTTGAGATCTCAAACTCCAAACAATTATATGCAGCATAAACAATGATATAATGAAAATCGATTTGAGATATAGAAACTTACAAGTATGTCAGAAGTGATTCGAGGATGTGAATAAGGCTTTGTCAGAAAATGCAAACCATTGCACATAATCACCATAGCTATAAATAGAAAAAAGTTTTTCCCTACTTCAACAGTGAGATTAGTCAACTTTTCACCACATGGAGAGGATTCTTCTGCCATATTGACAATCCAAAATCAACCTCTCTTTCTTTTATTTCTTTGTCTAGATTATCTTGTTTCTTTTCTTCTTCATTTTCTTTGAAGTTTCAACCACTAAGGACAACATTTTCTTTTTTCCTTGTAACTTTTGTTTAGGTATTGAATAATTGTCAAAAAAATGTTTTTGTGAAAGCCAATGGTTGTTATTTCTTAGCTTTGTTTAAGGAGAAAATAGAGGAGCACTCTAAGGACATCAAAGACATACATGACAGTGGATCTTTGAGACATACAGTGTGTGGAAAGCAATGAACCGTAAAACATGGATACATCACAAATGTAACGCTTCATCCCTATCACTAATTCACTACATACTTATATATATACAAAAATTTCATTAAATTGTTGAAAAAATTCATGTGGCTTAAACAATATGGCCATTCGTCAATTTGTAAAAACTTTTAGAATCAATATAAAGTTTGATTACAAAAAAAATGATATTGCCAATACAAAAAGTATTAATATACAAAAGAAACTAGCTTTTTTATATATTATAAAAAAATTCAACACATCACCAAAAATAAAATAAAATTTCAATACACCAAATCCGTTTTATCAAATAAAAATAGATAAGAACATATGACAATTCATTCTCAAATCATTTGTAAAATATTATAAAACTACAATTAATTAACAAAACCTAGTAATCTTGTTCAAAAAACAAAACCTAGTAATCTTGTTCAAAAAACAAAACCTAGTAGTAACAAAAGGTGCCCTTTCATTCACTTGTTCTAGTTGACAACTTAAACCTACATAGAGGGCAAGAATTGCTTATCTCCAACCAATCGCGAATACATTTTGAATGAAATGCGTGCAAACATGGCATACTAACGCAAACTTTAAAATCTTCTAAACAAATAGCACATTTTCCCTCTTTTTCAACTTCCTCCAATCCCTCAACACATGACTTTGCCGCAGGAACCAATCCAGTATCTTCTTCATCTTCGTTGCTTTCACTACTTTCATCACTTTCATCAACAAACTCAAAATCAATATCATCTTCATCACTTTCATCTTCACTATCCCTTGTTACACCAAGATCGACTCTAATAGAAAGAACCCTTTGATTCTTATGTGTCATGTTAACCATTTTACGAGCACATTCCAAGAGTTTTGATACTACAACCCAAAAAGCATCTTGAGGAACGTCAATTTGAGAAAGCCATGATACAATAATAGTTTCTTGCATCAATTCATCCTTCGACACATTTGATAATGTGTGATACTCTATTTCAAAAGAAGTTTCAAAATTCCTATTCAAGACGAACATATTTGTGCACTCAAGCTCGATATTGAAATACTTATCATTAGGGCATGATGAAATATTTTGTGTGTCATAATCATCGGTGGAAGAAAAGTTTGGGTATACATCGCAAAGGTATTCAGCCATGGATGAATGAACTGTCGAAAATAATGAGGGTATATTATGAGCGGAAACTTGTTGCAAAACTAAATGGAGAGAGAATTTGGGAACGTATTGAGAGCTAGGGTTAAAGGAAGAATGACCTAAAGTTGTATATATAACCGATATGGAGAAAATCTGGTTAGAGTTTGTTTCAAATATAATATTAAAGATCCAATTTTTCCACCTAAATTTAAGGATCCAAATTATACCAATAATATTTTATTTGGAGATTTGATCAAAAATTATTTCCTCACTTCTTTATATTTTTATTTTCAGAAATAAGGAACTAAATAAAAAAGATAATGTAATTAATTCAATTTTTTTATACATAACCGATATGGAGAAAATCTGGTGAGATTTAATTATAAAAAAAGATATGGTTTAATAAACTTTAATTATAAGAAAGAAAACCGTTTTCGATTTCGTAAACAAAGATATAGATTGATATCTTTATGAGATTTAATTATAAAAATATACATTTGGAGATTTGTTTTTATTTCTTGAGAAATATTAGTATGTTAATTGTTTGTTTTTAAATTTTTTAGGTGGAGTAGGAGGCGGGTGGTTTCATGAGGGTGTATCACGGCTGGTAGGGGACAGGGCGGATACTTTATTTTGGCATGACGTGTGGTTAGGTGCCGTACCGTTTTGTGTGCGCTTTAGGCGCCTATTTGAGCTTGCAGTGGATAAATCTATCACGGTTGCGCATATGTTTTCTAGAGAGTGGGAGGATGGCGGAGAAGGTTGGAGATGGAGGAGGCGGTTGTGGGTGTGGGAGGAGGAAATGCTAGGGGAGTGTATTATTTTACTTCGTAATGTTTGTTTGCAGATTAATGTGACAGATACTTGGAAATGACACATGGATACCTCTAGCGGGTATACAGTTCGTAGTGCTTATCAGTTATTGACTACTCAGGACACCTCTCTGGTGGAAGGTGTTGATGCCCTAGTCTGGCATAAACATGTTCCGCTGAAGGTCTCAATTTTCGCTTGGAGGTTGGTAAAGAATAGGCTTCCTACACGGGCAAACTTGGTGCATCGTGGTATCCTGTCAGACACGGGTGCTGGTTGTTTATGTGGGTGCGGCGATACCGAGACATCTCAGCACTTATTCATCTCTTGTGATTTTTATGGTACCTTGTGGCCTCAGGTTTGAGCTTGGCTTGGTGTGTCAGGTCCAGACTCATTTACCGTACCAGATCATTTCTATCAGTTTACTCATTCAGCAGGTGGCGGACGCGCA
>Ga0315914_1005351_pt1 | contig 18714 bp, 8 predicted proteins | sample MpolenodulesMG_FD_203920 | JGI IMG/M metagenome (GOLD analysis project Ga0315914, IMG submission 203920) | Medicago polymorpha root nodule microbial communities from Los Angeles, California, United States - elongated nodules | ecosystem: Host-associated > Plants > Roots > Nodule | place: USA... | reverse complement strand
TATTGTTGGGGAACCATATATGCCAGAAAAAATGGATGATGGGAGAGAGAAGGAGCGGTTTTTCATTTTTTTTACTAAACAATTATTTTTCAATTTTTAATGATGTGTTGTTTTAATTATGTGTCACACTCTTATTCGTTGTTTGTAAATGACAAGTGTTAAGTGCGTTTCTACAAGAATTTCTCTAGATATTATTAATTGAAGTGTTTAATAAAATTAACAGTTCAATTAACCGGTGAAAGTAAAATGACATGATATATGAATGTATATTTTTGTGAACATAAAATATGTGAATCTATATAAGTTGGGAATGTAGCTTCATTTTTTTATCTTGTAGTTGGATTTGGATCATCTTCTTTCTTATTATCCAATTTGTGTCTTTCTCTCTGAATTTTATAGAGAAGATCCAAAGAGACAAAAGTAAAATAAGATTAAGAGAGAGAATATCAAGAGAGAGACGCAAAATAGAGAAGGATGGGATAAAAAGAGAATGAGAGGAGAGGATCTAAGTTTATAGTTACAGATTTGAATCTTCTTCTTCTCTCATTCTTTATTTTTTATCTTTCTTTTAAAATTTGTAGTAACTATATGTTTTAAATAACAAAAATCTTAGATTTGGATCATCTCCTTCTCATATTCTCTCCTTCTTCCTCCTCAAATTTGTGTCTTTCTCTTAAAATTCGTAGTAGCTACATATTTTGAATAGCAAAAATCTTTGATGGAAGAGAGTAAAGATGACCGTATGCAGTAAGGGAGGTGAGAATTGAAGGGAAAGAAAAAATTTTGGGACTTGGGTATTTTTTTAGGCTTAGGGTATGTTTGGCCTTTTTCTTAAGATTTCTGCTCTCCCCCCAGCACAAAACACTCGCGTCCTGCAGTGTTGCCAAAAATGTCCCTGTGTTGGTTAACTAACGCAAGTGTAAAACTATGTGTTAGCTAACTAACAATGCGCTACTTAAGTAACGCATGTATAAAGAATTGCGTGAGTTAACTCACGCAGCCATTAGCACTTGCGTGTGTTAACTCACGCCCGGTCTGTGCAAAAAACCAGAAGAGGCAGAAACCTCTATTTTCCCTAATTTTTCAATCCTTCTTTCATACATTCATTCAAGCATACATTCATTCAGTCAATTGCATACATTTTCCATCATTCATTCAAGCATTCATTCAATCAAGCATTAAACTCATAATTATATTACGAAAAATAACGGAATAAAATAACAAATAATGTCATAAAAAAACGCCAAAAAGCATAAGTGTAATAGGATTACAACCAAATCCCTTAAAATGTCATAAAAAAACTATAGAATTCATACTGGTCTATCCTGCGGACTCCTACTCCTCCTCCGCGGAGCCGGCATCTGCTCCAGCATGCTCCACTCACACTGTATGCCCTGCATCAAACGCATAACCTCTTATGGATTACGAAAAACAGCAGGATGTCCCATTGCACCGTCCACTTTGGGCCTAATGTTGCTGATGATCTGGTATGGGTCGAGAGGATGCTTGGTCCACTGCTGCTCAACAATAACCTCCTCGTAAGGAGGGACAAGACGAGGAGGGGTATCAGCTGCGTAGTCAGGAATGGCCGCATGGGGGTTCTGAATAGAATGTGATACTCTAATGAACCATCTCATGTACCCCTTAGTATGAGCCCATGGCTAGTTATCCGGAACCGGATGACCCCTATGCTAATGGCTGAGGACATGTAGAGCAAACTCCGTGAAGGCCTGGGCCACGTCATCTGCCGCAAGAAGCTCAATGTCTATAGGAGCCCTGGGAATAGTCTGGACATACCTGTACTGCCTAAGAACCTGCTCTGACAAGTGACAGACTATCCTGTCACTGCCAGCCATGATCCATCCGGAGTACCAGCATATGTTCTAAAAGGGCGTGATGTGTCGTCGTCTCTTGTACGGCCTCCAGATGACATGAGAATGGTCCAACGAATCCATGGCAGCTCAGTAGTGTCTAGGATTAGAAATGCCCCTAGGAGGTTTCCATTGACTGACAAGCGGAGAAATAGTAGGGTCGTAATCCTCATCTTCAATCCTCGAAATGATGTTCGTGAAGTGTGCCAAAGTCCATCCCTGCAAACACAAAGACATTAAGTTTTTTCGTTTTTTAAAGAACTTTTGCTAACACATAAAAATCTCCTGGGACCCGCTGATATTTAAAAAATATGATGACGGATATTAATTATATCATAAATGAAAATAAATTTTGAGCAAGTCTTTTCCTCCTAAAATAAAAAGGCGTCTAAAATAGGATTTTTTTTGACAACATGGACAACAATCTTTTCTAATTGTTCTATGCCAATTGTTAAGGCTAATTATGAAAGAAAAAAAAAAATGTTCAATTTTTTTTCCATGCATAGCGACAAAAATCTTCTTTGTAAGATATTGAAGCTTTCATTTGAAAATTTAGAATCATTGAATTATCAACAACTTATATTATAAACTAAAATAATCAATTAAACACATTAACAAATAACAATCTGCGTTGGGTAGTATTGTCATACATGATCTATTATTGCTTCAAGAAGAACTTATCTATAAAAAAAATAATTTCCCACGAATGGCCAAATCCCTTGAGGAAAGATGTTGTAATGAAAATTGTAGAAAATAGTAAAAGTGCCAAAGATAGAGAATATAGTATATTACATTGGGACCAAAAATGAGGTAGAGAATATATACATTGGGACCAAAAATGAGGGGAAGAAGCGTGGATTGAAATTGAGAGGCTTAATGTTTTTATTATTGGACTCTCGAAATATTAGCAACTATTTGAGTCATTTTATATTTGTGAGTCAATATGTCGTTGGAGCCCCCACACCCTTCCATATACTATTGTCGGCTGATTATTATTTTGTAGTAAGATAAGATATTCACATTAACTTAAAACAGCTAAATGGCCAACAACTACAAAGAAATAAAAAACGACAAAAAAATATGTTCAATTTTTTGCATATCCAAAACACAAATGCATTTTCATTTTGTATTGGGTGGACGTAGCAAGCAAACGAACCACAATTCACTCATATTTGTCGCATTGCTAATGTATGTATTTCATAAAAATAAGGTGCACAATACAAATGGGTAATGTAGAATGGATATAATACGTAATGAATTTATAAGGATTTATCTCTAATTTAAATTGATGATATATTATTTAGTAGTAAGATAAGATATTCACATTAACTTAAAACAGCTAAATGGCCAACAACTACAAAGAAATAAAAAACGACAAAAGAATGTGTCCGATATTTTTGCATATCCAAAACATAAATGCATTTTCATTTTGCAATGGGTGGACGTAGCAAGCAAGCGAACCACCATTCACTCATATTTGTTGCATTGCTAATGCATTTCATAAAAATAAGGTGCACAATACAAATGGGTAACGTAGAATGGATATAATACGTAAGGAATTTATAAGGATTTATCTCTAATTTAAATTGATGATATATTATTTAGTAATAAGATAAGATATACACATTAACTTAAAATAGCTAAATGGCCAACAACTATGAAGAACTAAAAAACGACAAAAAAATGTCTTCGATATTTTTGCATATTCAAAACACAAATGCATTTTCATTTTGCACCGGGTTGACGTGGCAAGCAAGCGAACCACAATTCACTCATATTTGTCGCATTACAAATGCATTTCATAAAAGTAATGTGCACAATACAAATGGGTAACGTAGAATGGATATAATACATAAAGAATTTATAAGGATTTATCTCTAATTTAAATTGATGATATATTATGTTTTTCAAATAAATATTTAGATGATCATTTTAAAAAGTAGAATTAGTTATTGCTAGATGTTTTAAGCATAAAGTAGTATTAATTAAGTAAGAAAAAAGTCATTATAGCTCAAAATAAAATTAATTATTTAGGATTAGAAATTGAAAAGGGAAAAATAGTATTTATGGTTATAAGAAAAGCACTAAAGTGTCAAAACTAAATCTTGATGGACCTAGACTAAGTTTCTTAAAAAAACTTCATACTACAAAGGTTTTCTTACGACTTAGTTTCTATGTGGTAGAAGCCTTTATTTATAAGCTTAAACGCCCTACTACTATTGACTCATAGTACTATCCACTATCAATAAAATGAGAACATGTTTAGAAGGTTGATAACATTACAACTACGACTACTATTAGAAATGACCGCTTTTAATAATTGATAGAAAATTATATTAGTTTATCTTCTAGTAAACTCAACCATAGAACTTAAACGGTATAACGAAAGTCACTTATACACTCAACAATCAAATCAGCAAACTTGGTGATATTCTCTTGAGAGTGCTTAAAATGATCTAAGCAATAACTTAACATCCATCTCAAAAATAACATTCCTCAAGCTAAGTTCCCGCATATATTCAATTGCCTTTAGCCCACACACTTTCCCAAGTTTAACATCGAGAATTGGTTGAATTTGAAGAGTATTTAATCCCATAAATAAACCAAAACTCGTCTCTAATTTAAAGATCAATACACACATATGACTAAATTAGACAGAAAAAGAAGGATCTATGTTACACTCCACTTAGTCCACTGATGGCGGCGATATGTTTGATCAGTTCTCATTCGATCCTGGATTTATTCAATAAAATAGATAATGAAATTAGTTTCAAACAACTTCAACTAACTCCCGCCATTTTGGAACTATACACCACAAGCATTGATGGGGCCAACATATAGTTCACTTCCTAACAAGGTAAATTTTAAAGAAAAAAAAATGTTAGAATAGTTGTTGTGAGCTGTGAGCACAACTCATATAAACACTACCCACAATTCTAATGTAAGTTACATTGAGTTTAGACTTGTGGGTAGTGTTTATATGAGCTGTGCTCACAGCTCACAACAACTATTCTAACATTTTATATAACGTATTTTATATCGGACGAAATCTTGAAGGCTCATACAAGGTTCAACGTAGACAATGCCTAAAAAAATGTAGTGTTGTTGACTTGAGCTTGGATCATTCACACTGTTTATGGTAATGAGGTCTAAGCCACAGACGATGGCTGACATACCCTTTAGACGTCACTTAGCCTCGACTAGTGGTACACTTTTTGTACACCAAAAAGTTCATCATTACTTGAGAATCGAAGCTAATAATAGTTTATAAACATTATTCACTCCTCAATTCAATGAAAAATCTTTTACGAACGACGATTTCGTGAAGGCTCACACAAAGCTCAAAACGAGCAATAGCTTGAAAATGCAATGATACGGACTTAGATTGGAACTTCATAGTCTACGGAAGGATAATTAAAGAAAAAAGAAAAGAGAAAAGAAGAGATAATAGAGATGTGTTCTAATAATAATAATAATAATAATAATAATAATAAATCCTCGAATAGCTTCTATAATTTGGGTGGAGTCTAAAAATAGTCCTTGTAAAAATAAAAACACAGATTTCACTCATGTGGATAATTTGGGTGAGGTCTATAATTTGGATTTTTCATAGGTTATTTTCGGTGGTTTAATCTATGTCTTTATTTTTTTCAGAGGTTCTTTTCTGACCTCACTCAAATTCTATGGGCTATTTGAGGTATTAATAATAATAATAATAAGGGTCTTGTTAACAAGTGTCGCATTGTTTAAGAAACTCATAAAAAAAACTTTTGTCTTGAAAATGCAAGTCAAACACATGCTAAAGTCATAAATACACAACTTCCAATATAAAAGTTACTACTTTTGGATGCTTAAACAATACCCTAAGGGCACTTGTTAGCATTTTCCTAATAATAATAATAATATACAAAAATCAAGGCCCACTAAGTGTGATCATCTACATGGATCAAACGACGTCTTACTGCTTTATAATATACCATATTTTTTATCCAACGTAATAATCTCTAAATCTTTCTTAATAGTTTCTCTTATAGGTTTTCTTTGTCTTCCTCTCCCTAAACTGGTTTTACCACCCTCAATCTGATATACTATTTTTACTATAAAATCCACATGTTTTCTCTTTATTTGGTCAAACCATCTAACGCAACATCATCATTAATCCACATGTTTTCACAATATTTTCTACTTTAGGTGCTACCTCGACGCTTTCTCTAAGATTCTCATTTCTAAATATATTTTGCCAAGTATTACCACCAATCTAACGCAACATCATCATTAATTCTACACTTAATTTATTTTTGTGTTCGTTCTTCACAAGCAAACACTCAGTCTTATACAACAAACTCGATCTTATCGTTTTTCAATTAAAAAATTACAACTTTAGCTTTAGCGTACAATTGTGTCACATAAAACACATCATCAATTTTAACCATCCAATTTAAATTTGATGGTTTACATCTTTTATTTCTTCTTCGTTTTGTACAACGGATCTCTGATATTCAATTTTTGTATCTTGTGTGATGTTATGATCTTTAACTTTCACTTCTAAAATAGAAATGTTTCTTTTACTAAAATAATAATAATAATAATAATAATAAATATTAATAATAATACGCAACCTTCTAAAAAGATATGAGGATGATATCATATCATATTCATATTACTAAGAGACCAATTATGTGATGAGGTCATGATTGAAGCATTTATTAATTAGTCCAATAAAGCGCCAAAGCCCAAAGAGCTCTAAATTTAACATGCAGAGATGTATAATATCTCTTATTATTTTTTACTATATGAGGTTAAATTTCAAATTGAACCAAAATGAAAAGAGTTACAACTCAGTACTTAATTAACAAGTAATCAAAAAATAGGAAGCACTTAACTCTATCCTCACTCGTATACACACCCTCTATATACATGTGGATGGATAGCTTAACAATTAATGTTTCGCTGTTTATCCAAAAATATTTGAATTAGATGATTCGAGTTTTTTCTAATTTAATCCAAGATCATGAATTTGAAGTCAACTCTAAAATTGTAATGACGTTAAATTTGAAGTCCATTTAATCTAGATGATTAAAAGAATTAGTCTTTGCAAATGCGTGAAAAAATACCCGATTTGTATTGTTTAATTAATAAGTTGTATCTTAAAAACCAATCCATTCCAATGCAAAAGCAGCACAGGAATTGCGTAAAACCCACTTGATTGCTGCACCTTCCTCTCAGTGTTCTCTCTCTCTCTCTCTTAACTTCAATCCTAAGTATGATTAATGATTTAGGTCTCTCTCTCTTTAAATGAACACAATTAGTTTGAGTTACTCTCCCTCTTCACCCCACACACAACATAACAATATTTTTCTACCACTTTTGAAAACGTTTAAATGACACAAACACTCACTCGGGTAATATTTCACGCTATATAGAGACAGTGACCACTTCATACTTCACACTATTCTTCTTCTTTCTCCAAAACCAAGTTAACATTTCTCACACACATCTAAATGGGTCGCCATTCATGTTGTTTAAAGCAAAAATTGAGGAAAGGTTTATGGTCCCCTGAAGAAGATGAAAAGCTTTTCAATCACATAACTAGATTTGGTGTTGGTTGCTGGAGTTCTGTTCCTAAACAAGCTGGTAAGTAATTGTTAAAATCATGTTACAATATTTTTTATTCTTCAAAACAAAGAGTCTAACATGGTTGATGAAATTCTTCAGGACTTCAAAGATGTGGTAAGAGTTGTAGATTGAGATGGATAAACTATTTGAGGCCTGATTTAAAGAGAGGAATGTTCTCACAACAAGAAGAAGATCTTATAATCAGTCTTCATGAAGTCCTTGGAAATAGGTAACATAAGGATATATCATATATCATTCTCTGCATGTTTGGAATCACGGTGAGTTTGACAAATCATCATAGCCCTGTGATTTTGTTGAAGCTCTAAAATATAGCTTTAACAAAAATTACGGTGGCTCAGTATGATTTTGTCAAATTCACCGTGAATCTAAACATATTTCTTCAGAGACGAAATGAATTATTTTTTTTGTAACATTACAGGTGGGCTCAAATAGCAGCACAATTACCAGGGAGAACAGATAATGAAATAAAAAACTTTTGGAATTCATGTTTAAAGAAGAAGCTTCTAAAGCAAGGGATTGATCCAACAACACACAAGCCTCTTACAGAAGCATATCTTAAAGAAGAGAACAAAATCACAGAAACAACTGCACATCCTATGCAAATACCATCAGTTACATCACATGGTTCAGCATTTCTAATAACCGACTCGAGTTACTATGATGACAATGGCTTAACAGAAGCTTCAAGAGAAATTTTCACCAGCAAACAAGCATTTGACCCTTTGTTCTGCTATGATTTCCAATCTGGTTACAACTTACCTATGAGTAATTATCACACAAGCCTTAAACCATGTGATCAGAGTCAATTCGGACTTAATTCAAGCTATGGATTCACTTCAATGCCGAGTCTAACAAATTCAGATCACGCGAATCTGTCAGTGACAGAGTTTTCAGACAACAATTCAGCTTCAAAAATCAGTTCATTCTTCATGAATGATCAAGTGAAAGAAAGCAATTCAAGCAATAGCTCAAATATGAGTACTATTTATCCATCTAAAATGAGAAATACTGTGATGGAAAATAATAATGCAGGGTTTTGTTGGGATGGATCAGAAAACAAATTAGACCCTTTGTTTCAGTTCCAAGTAAATGCTATAAAATCTGAAGATTATGGAACAAGTTCATGGGAAGATGGACAACTTCAAACTCACAATTCAATAGAAGATTTCAATAGCTATCCATTAACATCACTTTCAGAAGATTTAACAGAAGCAAATTTTGATGTCTTCCATCATATATGAACCGTAAATTCTTTCTTTATTTTTTTCATTTTTTTTACCAATATATATTTCTATTGTTCAAAGTAGAAAATATAGAAAAGTTTGATAGTACATAAGATTGAGATGATACCCCCCTCCCCCGGATTTTTTTTTCCTTACCATTGATTGATGTATCTGTTTTCATAAGCCAATGTTTGAATAACGGTATATTCTTTAAGATTAATGATTGAAGCTAATTTTGTTTTGTTGCTGTAATATTTTATATTGTCCAACACTCCAACTATTGAATTATTAGTGTTACTTTTTTTTATTTTTTGAAGGATATTAGTGTTACATATTTATCAACCTTTTTCTCTTTTTAATTTTTTCACGTTTAATTAATCATGGTCCTCTTATGGGAGCTACCTTTTACTGTCCTTTATAGTGAAGCTGGTCAAAGACTCAAATATGATCAAAAAGACAAAAACCCATACATTGCATCATATACTTACAAATTCAATTTCATTTTCTTCGATGCTTCACTTATAAAATAATATAATGTTTAGTTATATTATATTATATTATATCATACACGCTCGTGTGTTTCTGAGTACACATTCATGTATATATGTCTGGCAGATATTTTTGATTAAGAAGATTATATTATCCTGTCAATTCGTATAATAAGGGATACTGTTTTTTGCTGGCATAATATGATTCAGCTGCTGCAGCACCATCCATGTATAGGTGACTGAATCCCTCCAACATGCTGAAATTGGCTGCACAAAATCTACATTATTGGAGAGAGAGATCCTATGAATGTAATATAGATGATTAAAGTCTGAACAAACATTTATGGTTTAGAACAAATATGCAAATTTATACCTGCTTTAAAATCATTTTTAATTTGAGGTTATATATGTTTTATATGTATATGTAATTAATGTATATAATATCTTGGCTTTTCTGGGGTTCTGATGATTTTTGGAAATTATGCTGTCAAAGTTAAACAATGACGACGTAAATGTACAAATTATGGCAGCTTATCTGTTCCTTCTGCTGCTTATATAATGCATGTCCCTTCTATTTACTTTTGCAAAAGGTGACCAATTAAAGCAAATGAGAGAAGAGACAACCCACACAAGTGGGTACCCCATTCATTAGTGACTAGAGAGTAAATCACCTATCCTTCAAATTTTAGGCGGTTGATGATTTAGTCCCTAAAATTAAAATCATCAATCATATTAGTTCCTTTAAAAATGTCTCAAACAATTTGATTGAAAATTTTCTATTTTATAACTTATTTTAGTTTAGTGCACTATTCAAATTGATTAGAGACAAAAAGAGGATTAAATTGGTGATATAATATTTCAATCATAAGTCATTGGTAGCATCTGGATTTTCCGCCATAGAAAAAGCACATGTTTACACAAAGTAAACAATCTCGATTGTTAATGTGATATCAAATAGCTCATATTTTACTATAATAAAATTAATTTTAAATGATCTTAGATGTCAATGTGTGATCAAAGAGTTGAAATTGGAAAGAGCACGACACATCTACGCACCAAATCCATTTCTGCATTAGTGAGTGTTAGATTCAAGTCAAGAAATGAACGAAATGTTGGATACATATACAAGATTGATGACTCATATATCTAATATCTTAAAGATTTGGATGAAGAGATGAATCTGAATCTTCATCTCTTCTTCCAAACTCATCAAAAGTAAGTCATAAATCATGAAACTGCTCTAAATTTTCACGCAAAACCAATCCAAAAAAGTCAATATGTACCGTAGATTTAGAAAATCATGAAGATCTTGATTATGATCTCACATGAGAAACCATAAATGATGTTAATTGTTGAATATTACTTAAGACTAGAGTGCATGTGTTTTTGAGCCAATATTGACTTAACTAGAATACAAAAAATGTGCGGTAACTCCGACCCAAACGCATCACTCAAATGGCCCTACCCTAGTTTGCAACTTTTTCTATTATACCAAAATAAGACGGTGAAAGTCATCACTACTTGAATTAGAACAGCTGTGCATTTAGGCATAACCATATCATAAAAGAAAAATGGACAGTTCATGACCTTATCGTCATAAATTAATTAATTAACTTGAAGTGTTTAAGCTAAGTAGATGGAGCTTATATATCATGTATGGCTTCTTGGGAAACAATTAATCTAAAGCTTTAAATAATAAGAGACATTGACAATAAGAAAAGATGATGATAAAGCCACAATTAACATGTACAAAAATTATACGCAATTTATGAAAGGTCCTGCCGCCAAGCTTTGGTAATTATCAAATTAAGGAGGCAGTAATACGTGTCTGTGGTCAAAGTCATTAAGGTCATCTTGAGCAAAATCAGAGGTAATTATTATGACATTGCTGTGAAAAGCAGGCTCAATCCTATATCACTTTACTACAACCTTTATTAAAGTGTGTTTTTGACTAATATGAAAGGATTTTTTTTTGGACAAAAATATGAAAGAGTTTGCCAAACCTTTTACTTCTCGTAAGTCCTGATGATTGGTGAAATGAAAATGGTAAATTAATTTTGACGTAATGTGATGTAATTTTTTTGTCCATAACAAGTACCACAAACATTGGTTAAGAAATCCATAAATAGAAATTTTGTCTTAAATCTAAAATGTTTCTTTTGATCAAGTAATAATATCACCACTTTGTTAATAAAACTTACATGTCTTAAACCTAAAATAACTAGTCAAGGGTATAAACAAAACAACATTTGCATTGCCTTGTGAGTGTTAGGGAAAAAAGTTGTTCATAGCCCTACTCAACATACATATGCCGACGGATGTTCTAGCTAGCTGAGGAGATCTAGCACCATTTGAATTCGTCACAAAGGTGAAAAAGTGTATTTAAGGAAGACAATGTGCTAAAAAAATGAATAAAGATGATGTGAAATACTAAGTATTGTTTGTAGCCTTTTCTGGGTCAACTAAAGGGGCACCCCGACAAATGATATCTAGGTGCTTTTGCTGAACAATGGCCTCTGAACAAATTATTAACTATATGTGATAAAGGGACACCGAAAAGATGCTGTCCCCATGCATGAAAGGAACTATGTAACAACATGGTGTTAATAATATATGTTTAACATTTTTTCTAATAAATTTTACGTAACTATCTAAACAAGAAATGCTTTAATGTATGAACTACTCTTTAAGTTGCAATATTGGAGAATATTTGATGAGATTGTATATATACTCATCAAATATTTATGTTATGTCAAAGCTAAACTTAATTTGCATAATAATTACATTAGGTTGAAATGATGGCCAACAATTGATGTATTTCTTTTGTGATTGGCGCCAAAATAAATGGTGTTGGGTTAAAATCAAATGCATAAGTGAAGCGTTGAACTTAACTCGTATGCTTCTAGAGGAAATGGGCCATGGTCATGAGAATGGAAAAAAAAATGTCGAAGTCACATTCTATAACTGCAATGCAATAGGGAATGATGAATTTGATGCGAGAAGACCTTAAGAATATAATTACAGTCACTATAGTTATCAAAATCGATGAATAATAATTGTAGTAATGTTTGTAAAAAAAAATAAAAATTGTAGTAATGTTATGATAAAGTAAACCGTGTCTGTGGCATGATTAATTGCAAAAATATCTAAGAGTGATTATGTTTGACATTTTGCAACTCTTTTTTAATTTGGTAAAATTGAAAAACAGTGGAAACTTGAGAAATTAGTTTTACTCAGGGTTGACAATATGGATAAATTGGATGCATTATCTACGATAATCATGAAAATATTGACCCTTCCTTAAAAAAATGAAATTATTGATCCTTAGCAAGATATCCCTATTGTAGATAATTCAAATGTTGCAACCAAGTCTAAGAATTCAGTTTAATCTAATGCTAAAAATTAAAATTCCAATGTCATTCGTTGTATTGAAATATTAGGCAATTTTTTTTAAGGTAAGGCTAAAATCGATGTAGATTGTAGATGATGATCGAGACAATCATTGTCTATCACATTGATCAATTAACGATGTTGTTGTTGAAGATGAATTTGATATAGTTACATCTAAATCACAAATATATGAATAGAGGAAAGGAAACACACAAAACCCTGTCTTCGAAAGTATAGCAATACAGCTCACAATTTAGGGATGGTCTTAAATTTGTTTATCACATGTAATGTTCTTCAAATCGAGTGTTAACTCTTCGAGTTTATCGAGTTTACGTTTTTAGGTACCAAAATCATGTTAACTCGGAGGTAAACTCGATTTCTGGTAAAATCGGAAGGTTTGACGAGTTTGACCGAGTTAACCCTCAGTAAACTCGACCGAGTTTTACGAGTTTACATCTAACCAAAAAAATCGATCCTTTTTTTAGGGCCATTTATTTTAAAACTCAATTCTTTTTCTACAAGCCCAAAGACTGAAACGTTTACTGAATAGTTATCTTTACAGTAACACGTTGTTCCTGAGATGAAACGTTTCTTTTTCTTTCTTCTTCAAGTTCTCAAACAATGAACAGGGGAACACATACCAGTTAGGGTTGCGATTCTAACAGTGGAAATTCAGAATTCGACGTCGGTTAGGGTTGCGGTGGTGGTGTTTGTTGACCTTTTGAAGAAATTAACTAGTTTATTTTTTAGATTGTTTTATTAACAACTTTAGGAACTTGTGAAACTTTCTTTGGATGACTTAAACTTAGAGACTTATGAAACTTATGATTTTGTGCGTTAATTTTTGTATTTTGATGCTAAGTTGAGTATAACGTTTTATTATGGTAGTTTGATATAATTTGCCTTTGTAATTAAATCATATTTTACACTATTGGAATATTTACAATATTATATTAGCTTATATATGTCATACATAAAATAAATTCTACATAATTTTAATTTTAGGTAAACTCGTACGAGTTATCAAGTCGAGCTTACGAGTCGAATTTACCTAAACAAAACGAGTTGAGGTAAACTCTCAAGTTGTAAAACCTTGATCACATGTTTTGGTTTTTCCCCTCGGGGTATTTGTTCTTTTGTTCCTTTTTCTCCCTTTTCTTTTTGTTACTTTCTCTATTTCAATTTCAATTAATAATTTTTTTTTGTTCTTAAAGAAAGGTTGAGATACTGCTCTATCTTTTCATTCCCCCCTTCTCAGAAAACCATGTCATCTCCCACCCTCTAAACTCTCAAATGCAACCTTAATGGATTTAAAAAAAGGAATATGATAAATTACTAATCATCTAAAAAAATTAATCGGATGAATTGCATCTAATCTAATTTATTAATTTTTATTGTTAGATGAATTGAATAGATTTAACTTTAGATGAATTACATGTATGTGAAGAGATGAATATATTCACCACCCTACTTTTTAACTCTAGTATTTATTTTTTTAAAGAACTCTAATATTTCTTTTGTTGTTTTTGTAATTCGGTTGTATGGCTTAACAAGTGATTATGACATAAACAACGTAAAAGAAACATGTTGCTTTTTTCTTATCACTAATTTTTTATTTTGGGGCTATTATTGAGAAAGCGAATAAAACTTAATAGTACATAAAGCATTTCTTAATTTGAACGTCTTAATAATAGCTGCACCAAAGATAACATCCATAGAAAATGTGTTTTTCACTAATTGTGCTTTCCTCAACTATCAAACCCCGAAACTTCTAACTGCGTATTCAATGGTGCATAATGCATATACGGGTGTTAAGGTGTGGCCTTCTAGTTTCATCAAAATATTTAATGAATTCTAAGAGAAACTTCACCTTCTTTCTAAGTTTGCTTTCTCTTTTATTTATGAAGGAGTGATTTTAGGTTATTTTTTGACCTAGAATCACCCTCTGCATCTTTTTTTCCTTTTCTTTTAATCTAAATAAGTAATTTCTACACATATCAAGTTTTCTCTGTTGTGTTTTTTTGTGATTTCGTCGCCTAAGTGCGGCGTTGTGTTGTTCGTCGTCTTGTGTGGCGTTGTTTGATTTCGCATCTTGTTGTGCGGTGTTCGTTTGGTTCTTATTGAAAGATCAACCTCATACAATCACATATTCAATCAATGATTTGAGCGTCAACATTGCAGATCTGGAAGCATGAGTATTCTGTTGATTTAGATTTTAGCATATTATTTGTAGGCATTTTGTCGTTGTATGCTATTAACTTGGGTGTTGTGAGTTTATTCGCAGATTCACCCTTTACGTTTTTAGCGATATTGATCATGTTATTGTCTCTGATGTATTCTATCAATTTGAATGAATGAATATCGTTTTGCTTTTGTCAAAAAAAAAAAGCTAAGTAAAAGCTGAATTTTGAAATTCCTTCTCACTCAAGTTACCGACGCAAGCCACAAGCAATAAGCCAATAACAAGGATACTGAAGTTGTAGTGGAGTTTCACATTCACAATCTTCACGTATACTTGTGCAAAATCATTTTTGAAGACGGGTTTGTATGCTAAAAACATTCCTTTTTCAACAATTTTTGTAATACCCGTTCATTTACAGAGTGAAATATATGAGTCAAACCATTTTATGTGAGACCAATTTTCAAAGTGTAGGACTCTTTGATTTCACAAAAGAAAAAACGAGTGTTTGAGAGAGTGTTTAAAAAAGAATGTTCCTAATACTTCTTATTTAAATTATATTTTTTTGAGAATGAAATTCAAGCTCGGTGAGTATTATTATTTTTAAATGGTGAAGGTCGATATTGAAAAGAGAGGTAACCTTGGCGCAACTGGTAAAGTTGTTGTCATGTGACTGAAAGGTCACGGGTTCAAGTCCTGAAAACAGCCTCTTGTGTAAAAACCAGGGTAAGACTGCGTACAATACACCAATACTGGTGGGACCCCTTCCCGAACCCTACGTATGCGGGAGCTTTAGTGCACCGGATTGCCCTTAAGGTCGATATTGAAAATGAATTGAAATACCACATTGCCAAGTCATAATTTGTGCTACAGCATTTGATTATCTAACCCATCTAATATCCATCTTATTTGTTTGAATAGAGGACAAAATACCAATTTCATTGCCTAAGTAAGAATGGAAATTCCCTTTTACATGAAAGTCCATCCATTGTAGTGGTCATAAACTCATAATTTGATAGTGTTTGATACGTAATTGAGCAACTAAAAACTTAAAGTCACGTGCTTGTGATTAACACTTGAAAACATGACTTCTAATGCAATTCGTAACACTGAAGAAACACTTTGGACACTGTTTTTAAAACCAGTGACAATGTCTTCACAACAACAAACTGATAATATTAAACCAGCTGATGGGAATTCAGGGTGCTCTAGCCTATTATCTTCAAATTATCAGAAGTCTTCACTCTAATAACCACACCAATTGTTCTATTTTATTTATAATATGTATGAAATAGCATTTTAATTAAGAAAAAGGTCTCTATAAATAAATATTCTGAATTTCGATTTTAGTCCCTATAAAAAACACACTTTTTAGTCTTTGTAACGTTTTCTTTTGGCATTTTTTGGGACAAAAAATGTTGACAAATTTTTTTTACTGAGATTAAAAATGTTGATGGAAAATTTTACAGATACTAAAAATATAGATGGAAAATTGTACAGGGACTAAAAATTGCTTGCAGGGTTGTTGTGTGGCACACTTGGGACTCTACGGTTTGAACGGATCTCCATTGCCCCAAGCACCCCCTCACGGATTGGAGGTGTGTTGCAAGTAATCCAAATGCATGATTTTTGCATGTTGGTATAATGAGCTTTTGAGCATTTGTTAGGCCCAGAACAAAATAAAAGCGAAATTCTAAATATTTATAGAGATCATTTACTTGTATAATCCAAAAAAGTAGTAGTAATATAAAATCCAAAAAAAAAATGTAGTAATATACTAACAGGGGTGTAGCCCTTCATGTGGAAGGATTAGCCTTGGCTACCCAAAAACAATATTACTTTTGAGTTGGTAGGTATGTATTTATATTCAGCTACCCTAAATAATAAACATTGAGCTACCTCAAATAAGTTCATTTGCCGAAAATTAGCATAAATAAGAAAGTTAAAAAATTACTACATGATTGATAGATTCATTTGTATCGGTTTGGAATTTCCGGTCTCAATAACAACTATAGAAAAAACTTTTTCAATGATAAAAATTATCAAGGCAATAGTCATAAACATATTAAATGGGCAATGAGATTCTTGCAAATAACCTATTTGTTTACGTTGAAAAAAAAAACATTATTAATCTATATTGTAAACAATCAATTGGATAAAATTGGCTACTTGAAATACATTTTTTCCAACTTTTTAAAATAGCTATTGTCAATGTTTATCATTTGTTGCTACTATGAGCTAACTTTCATGTATTGACTAATTTTTAGATTATTTTGTTTTGACTTAAATGCACTTTTGGTCCCCTATGTTTTCCATAGTAGCAATTTTCGCCCCCTAATAAAAAAAACCACTTTTCAGCCCCCTAACTTCACCCCCTTTTGCAACTCATAGGCCCCCTCTAATTTTGACCAAGCCAAAGACTATTATTGAAGTAAATTTAAACGGAAAAGAATTATAGGAATAATTAATAGCCTTAGGATTAAATCAGTGGTCAAGATTAAAAGATTCAATTTCAGTGTTATTGTGTCCCTTCACAGATCTCTCTCCCTCATAAGTCCCTTCATGATTTGTTTCTTTGCCACTTCAATTGATAAAAATATTGTTCCCTTTCCTTTTGGAGTTTCAAAAATCTTAATAAATATTTTGGAAAAAGAAAGGAAAGAATCACGGGAGCAGATCTGGTGGAGAACGAGAACAGATATGGTGGTTCCCCTTATATTGCTGCCTCACATTGCCGGCGGCATCTTCACCTATCACGGTTCACGTCGGCGCCGATTATGAGTGTGAGGGAGAGAGAGAGAGAGAGAGACGACAAGGGAGGGAAGACAGTCGGAGAGAGACAACAATGGAGAGAGTGAATAAGTGAGATAGATACGAGATGCCGGTTCACCGTCGCCTTTGGCAGAGAACGACAATGGCGCGGGAGAGAAGGAGATAAACAAGTGAATTATGCAGTAGTTTTAATGGTGATTAAATGCGGGAAAGAGACATTGTAGATTGGTAGGTTGAAGAAGATGAAATGTAAATGGGTTTAAGGAAAACAATTAGCTAAGAAAGGGAGAATTTGAGTTCTTTTAATTTTGACCATTGATTTTTAATCTTGAGCCACATGGCCTTTGATCCGGTCAAAATTAGAGGGGATTATGAGTTGCAAAAGAGAGCGAGGGGGCTGTAAAGTGGTTTTTTTTAATAGGGAGCTAAAATTGCTACTATGACAAACATAGAGGACCAAAAGTGCATTTAAGCCTTTTGTTTTTAGTCTCTACAGCACTAGCAATTTTTAAATTTTAGTCCTTAATTTTTTTTGTTATATAAATTAAATCCAAGACTAAAAACACTTTTTTTTAAAAAAAATTAAAAAATAAGACAATTTTTAAGGACTAAACCTAAAATTATAATTTATAGGACTAAAAACATATTTTATCCTTAAACTTAATATTTTGGTTTTAAAACTTTTTTTCTTTCAAAATAAATTATTTTCTTTTTTCTTTAGTTGGCTCCTACATAAATTGTTTACTAGCTTCGCCGATGTATACTAATGTGTCTTTTTTCTTGGTAACATTCTTAAATTACTCTTTAATTAATGTTTTGCGTTAAACAATAATAATATCCCTCTAAAAAAATACAACTTAGTAAGGCCCTTTAAAAGAAAAACTTAGTACTTAAAACATCCACAATGGAGACACCCATTTTTGGGTTCTTAAATGGGTCTCACGTATACACATCACTCATTTATAATTTTTTAATAGTAGTACTTAATAAGCACTCAATCACTCCAACCCAAATCTCGCACAAAGTTCTTAAATGGGACTCACTGTAACGCCCGTTTATTTTATTTTTGGTAGAGTTTAGAGTCCTATTTAATTGATTTATGTGATTATGTGATTTGTTTATTTAATTAAATGGTTTTATTAATAGTTAGTAAG
>Ga0315914_1005350_pt1 | contig 18718 bp, 11 predicted proteins | sample MpolenodulesMG_FD_203920 | JGI IMG/M metagenome (GOLD analysis project Ga0315914, IMG submission 203920) | Medicago polymorpha root nodule microbial communities from Los Angeles, California, United States - elongated nodules | ecosystem: Host-associated > Plants > Roots > Nodule | place: USA... | reverse complement strand
TTGCATATATGTCAAGTGATGGTGAATTGTTGGTGAATGCATATATGCTAAATGATTGGTGATGATATGGTGAATTGTTTGTGTGAACATATGCATTGAGTCGAGTCATATGTTCATGCATACATGATTGATGTTGACAGATGTTTATATCCAAAATGTAAGACGGGTGTGAAATCTTACATACGATGTTTTTGTTGCATCGAAGGTGACGACCTTGAGGTGATTTGGTACCGCATGAATCTAGAAGAGTCTAGAACATTGCATGCATTTGAATAGTTGATGAGTCTTGTCATAATTGAATATGTGACTTGTTGAATTTGTGCATTGGTGAATTATGTGATTGTGTGGATTGGTGTATATGTACATTGGTGGTTTTTGTTAATGGTCGTTAATAATTGAACTATGCTCTAATTGCATGTCTTACTTGTTTGTGCTTATACACTTGGTGAATCTATTTGATGATAACTATTTTGGTAATAGTAATGAGGTTAGAATTGTATATGTATATACATATGATGTGATGATTTCTTTGATAATGATGATTGCTTGCTTATTACCTTGAAATGATGAATTGTACTTGTTGAGTTAAGTATGCTAAATGAGGAATAAGGTGAGTAATCCTTTCATTGATTGATGTTGATAAATGATGAGCTTATGTTGATGACTTGATTAGAGATTAAATATGTTTGCTGTGCTATGTTAGTAATGTGATAGCTTGAGGGGTAAAGAATGAGGAATAATAATCATGTGATGTTAGTATTCTATGAAGGATGGGTATTTATATGTGATATGTATGAATCCTTGAATGCTTATGTTTTCATATGTTGATTATGATTGATGTGAAGCTTACCCCAGTGGTCTGTGGTGGACCGCCTACCTATTTGTATGAATGGGTAGACGGCGCGCAGGAGTAGTTGTTGGTTGCTTGGTGAGTGCTTGGATAGCGGGAGCTATCTCCGTTATCGTTTCCTTTGGAGTCTTAAATAGGCTATGATCTAGGATGTCTGTCTTTATGATTATTCTAGATTGTTTATGCTGGATTTATGTTGTTGAGATTTTGCCCATATGTCGGGATTTAGAGATTTTATATGATGATGTATATTGATCTCATGGCATGTACACTTTGGAGATGTATGGTTTATATCCGTTGCGACTGTTGAGAATTTATATATGCATGCTAAAATTTGTTTTTGTTGATGACGTAGCGTCTATTTCTTGAAATATGCTTTATTCACGTGTTTTATCACTTTAATAGAAATAGGGCGTTACATGGAGAGGTAAGAATACTTGTGATCTACCTTTGCGGTGGAGTTTCAAGGTGAAAGAAATAGTGGGATGTACGCATTTGGAAGTTGAGGTAGAGAAATCTCAGTTTGAGATGGAGTTGAACACACCGGAAATGATACGACTATGGAGACCTTGGGTGATATACTCTAGTGGTGAGCAAGGGAATTCTTCATGAAGACATAAGACATTCCGTAGTTTGAAGAATGTATAGCATGGCTTGTGGGGTTACTCTTGAAGACCAAGGGTGATTGGATGCAAGGAGATCTTCAAGGAAGCGGGAGATGTTCCGTGGTTGAAGAGGTTATGGTGTATACTTTTGAAACTACCTAAAATTCCTAGTGTAGTTGGATGCAAGGATCTTCGAGAAGGTGGAAGACATTCCGATGGCTGAAGAGGTTATGGTGTAAACTTGTGGAACTACCTAGTTGGATGCAAGGATCTTCGAGAAGGTGGAAGACATTCCAATGGTTGAAGAGGTTATGATGTAAACTTGTTGGACTACCTAAAATTCCTAGTGTAGTTGGATGCAAAGATCTTCAAGAAGGCGGAATGCATTCCAATGGTTGAAGAGGTTGGGTGGAAACTTGTGGAGCTACATGGTGTAGTGGGAAGCAAGGGAAAGAGCAACAATGGTGGTTGATGGTTAAATTGGCATCATCATTAATTTAGTGTCAAGGTTGAGATTGTTGTAGAAGTGACTTAAAATTGGATTACTGGAAGTGCAAAATCGGGGCCCGATTTGGACAATTTGGTGGCCGATTTTGACTGGTTTTCTAGCCTTTGCATTCGACAATTTTTGGCGTCCGATTGGTGAAAATCGGCGGCCGATTCTGCAAAACAACATAAAAATATAACGTATTTTTATGGGATGGATTTGTTCTAATTTTATGATGGATACTTTTACTATAAATATAAACCTTGTATCATATGTAAACCTTGAGAGAGAGGGGGCTGGAAACAAGGGTTTGGAAACAAACAACAAACTAGGGTTTAGAGAGAGATTTCTCTAAGCGGGAGACACTAGGGTTTGGATTGATTCACCTTGGGAAACACTATTAGGATTGAGTCTCTTGGTCACGAGAAGAGATTGGGATTGTGGGTAAAATTAGGTTTGAAGACTAATTCTTGTAACCCATTGATATGTCTTTGTAACGTTACTCATCATTATAGTGGAACGGAGGGCCGCTCTCTCCTCCAGACTAGGTCAGTATTGGACCGAACTGGGTAAACAAATTTCGTGTGTTCTTTCTTTCTTTCTCTCGCTTATTTCTATTTTTGCTTGTGTTTATAACTGTCACCCACGTTATTTTGGTTGCTTGATTACTTTCCTCCACATATCAAGTATATCCTTCAAACATTTTTATTTTTCACCCACATCAAGTATATCTTTCCTCCATACAAAATTTGCAACAGATCTATATGGGAGTAAACATAATAAATTTGATAAATCGTTCCTCCATCCAAAATTTTATTTTTCACCCACATAAAAAATTCACATTTTTTCGTTCTTCCGAAATTATCCTTCAAACATTTTTAATCCCTATTGAAACAAATCATGTATTTACTTAATAACATAAAGTAAAATTGCTTGCATAATAATTTTTTAGAACTAGAAAAATATATTCAACCCTTAGATAAATGTGCAAAAAAGAAACAAGATAAGTATTAAATCGTACCTTATATTCACTGCTTAATGACTGTATATGATCATAGGTCCAAACTGATGGTTGGAAATTAGCAACTCGACGAGTAATTGTTTGACTATGATCTTTTGCATCCTTATATGATGCCTTGCATTGAGTTTTACTAGAGAAGGTATTGAAGTTACATGTTGCTTGAGAAGAATACTTTTTTCCAAGAGGAGGAAGTATATTGTTATTAAAGCTAAATGGAAGAGTTCCATGAATAGGGAAAGCCATTAGCTACAATTGGAAAAGACAATAAGGAATGTTTTTGTTAGTTCTCCGTTGGGTTTTCTCCTTGTGCATATATTGGAATGATCAAGGTCTAACTTATAATGCGCACTACCAAGTTGTCATTTTAGATATCCTAAAAAAATATAAAAAAAATAGCATTAACTAAGGTGCTGAAATAAAGGAAAAAATTAATCATTTTTCTCATGTAGACATAAAATTCATGAAAGTGATATAGAGGTCGAATGTGTTCATTTTTTTTTAAATAGGTGACTAATTAATTATGAAATTTTAAAGCGCGAAATACATAGAAAAGATATGCAAAGTTTCATAACATTTCTACGACGATTCGACTTATTTTGATTTTTTGATCAAATTAAAACAAACAATTGCAATTTGTTCCGAGTAATACTCTGGGGTAAAATTGTGTTCCCCTATTTTGTTCGCATGTTTAGAACATCATAAGAACCTCGATCGCCAAATTATAGAGTTTTAAAACTAGGGATGGATTAATTATTAATTTCCTAAGCACCAAAAAGCTTAAGAAATCAAAACAACAGAAACTTCGACTCATAAATCAAATTCTTAGCTCATATTTTGTGGAGGCTACTATCACAATACATAGAAAGGATGTAAAAACATTTGTTGCAAAGTAAACGAATGGATAAGCATCCCTGACATTTACATGCACAATTGCAAAGTTGCAAGTTTGAACATATATAAATATCTATAACCTAACAATTTGGCATTTTAAGTGGAACTAAACTTTATGGACAAAAATGAGTATCATTTTAGATAGATATGTATTCTTCAACCAAACAAATATAATTAATGCCACCCAATTTCTCCTTATTTTAGATAGATTATGTTGTCATTTTGTCTTTTATATTAAAATCTAACTATGTATAAGTCATGGGTTCGAAACCAGTCTTGAGCATGCAACAACGTTAAAATTCCTAGATAACGGTTGTCACTTATTTAAGTTTCACAAGACTCGATAGATTAATCTCTACAATTACATGCCCGTTGTTTTATCCATTTGAAATTATGTGAATGGTTATAAATTATTTTTGTACTTTTGCTTTTGCCCGTTGTTTTTGTACTTTTCTTTTCCCTTCCTCTCTTTTCCTTCGGGCTAATTTTAGCGTGCTCTCGTATATGTATATTGTATAAGTTAGGGGTGTTCGTGGTACAGTTTGATTCGGTTTTAAGGTTAAATTTACATAGAAAATTGAAAGGGAAAGAAATGACTTTTTTTTTTCTCTACCCTAACAAATTAGCATTTTAAGTGGGACTAAACTTTATGGACGAAAATGAGTATCATTTTAGATAGATATATGTTATTCAACCAAACAAATATAATTAATGACACCCAATTTCTCTTTATTTTCTCTCCTTTCCTTTTCTTCCTGTAACGTTTATGTTGTCATTTTGTCTTTTATATTAAAATCTAACTATGTATAAGTCGAGAAATACTTATACAGACACAACACCAAATCAAAATCATTTAGACACACACTCATTAAAATATATCATTTTAATTATTTCAAAAAAATATAATATTTAATTCCTCTCTTTCATACTTTTCCCTTTTATGTGTGTGCCTAAATGACTTATATTTATGTTTGTGACCAAGCAAGTGTATCGTATAAGTCATCGGTTCGAAACCAGTTTTGAGCATGCAACAACGTTAAAACTCTTAGATAGAGTTTGTCTTTTAAGTCTCACAAGACTCGACATATTAATCTCTACAGTTACACGCAGACGATACTCGGTTTACACCCATTTGAAATTATGTGAATCTATACCATATATAAAGAAAATAACCTCCTTCATCTCTTTGGGCTGACTTTCTTTCAAAAGATACTTTCAACTTTCAATACAAATAACACATGTAACAAATAGATAAGAATAAATTTAAATATTTAAAAAAATGTAACAAACACGATATGGATATATATATACACACGGTATATGTATGTTTTTTTTCCTTTATCATTTAAAAAATGTAACAAACTAGATGAGTATATTTATACTTAATTTTCATTATCCCAGTTATACCATTAAACAACATTTTTCAATAATAAAGATTGTTGTTGGTGCCATTAAAAAAAGAATTTAGATTATATTTTTTTGTTATATTGTTGGTGTCATTGAAATAGATAACCATTGATTTATTATAACTTGAAAGCAACAAACATTTATATTTTTAGTTTTTATCAAAATCAAAATTTCATAAAAAAATCATTGTTCATAATTTTCAAATATTAGCGCAATAAAAAGAGCAGAAAAACAGACACGTGAGTGACGTGCCCAACTTAAGTGCCCGTCTTTTTGCGGGTGGTTATGAGTTGTTTTTGTACTTTTCTTTGGCCTTCCTCTCTTTTCCTTCGAGCTAATTTTAGCGTGCTGTCTTATATGTGTTTGTATAAGTAGTATGGTTGGTCTACATCCCTTTTAAATTGAATTTGTTAAACCTTTAATTTGTGTCTAATTTAATTTAGTTTTTTTTAAGGATTTTTTTTAAGGAAAATTCTATGGTGAAGTCGTGAAAATGACTTTTCTGATGAAGTTAATACTATAACATCAAAAGTGTAGTGAGTAACACCCCACTGTTTGTGCAGAGGCATCAAAGGTTCAGTCCCCATAGTATCATCAATTCATCATATTAACAAGACTACACTCAATCTAATTTTATCCTACCCTGTTTTAAGTGTAACACTCCACAAAGTGTAACACTTAAGACTATCACATAATATCATCAAATCTGTTTGCATGTTAAAGATGTCAACGATAAAATAGTATCTGTAAGTCCAAGATGTTGTAAGCATTACTAGATGAATTACTATTGATCATTAATCAGTAATCAACAATTTAAAAATGAACCAAACATTAAAATCAAAATTAACTTTTTCAAAAAAGTCAGTTTTCTGACTGCACCGTAGAAACTCCCAACAAGAAAACCCAGCGGAGAGAACTATATTGTAGTAAGTATTGTCTTTTCCTTTTCTAGCTAATGGCTTTCCCTATAATCGGAAATCTTCCATTTAGCTTTACCAAAAAAGTGCTTCCTCCTGTTGAAAAGAAGGATTCTACTCAAGCATTATGGAACTCCAATTTCCCTCGTACAACTGAATGGAATGCATCAAATAAGGATGCAAAAGATCATAGTCAAACAATTACTCGTCGAGTAGCTAATTTCCAACCATCAGTTTGGACCTATGATCATATACAGTCATTAACTGGTGAATATAAGGTACGATTTAATACTTATGTTGTTTCTTCTTTGCACATTTATCTAAGGGTTGAATATATATTTCTAGTTCTAAAAAATTATTATGCAAGCAATTTTGGTTTATGTTATTAAGTAAACACATGATTTGTTTCAATAGGGATTAAAAATGTTTGAAGCAGGGGCGGTTTTACCCCAGCAAATCTGGGCACATGCCTAGGTTCAACCCATACTTTCTTTGTATTACTATAAGAAACTTGATATGTAGTGAGTAGTGACAGCCGAAATTCGTCACTATAGGGTTAATTTCTGAAACTAAATGTCCCAAGCACATTGGCCGTGCTTTATTCTCAACGAATGGCAATGGAAATGTGCTCGTCTGTCATTATCAAATGGTTGTCACTGCGTGTTTTCAACGATAGTTCAAATTATAATTCTTATATTAGTAGTAGATAGTAGATAAAAGTGGCAATATTAATTCAAACGGGATTAAGATTAAAAATAAGAAATATTAATATTTTAATTCAAACTAATTATCATATATGCATGGCTATGATATTAATTCAAACAGTGTCCATAATAACATGATCATAAACAACCAAAAAAAATTTTTGCCTCTCATCTTGCACGTCTTTACAGGTTATAGACAAAGATAGCTCAAAAGACATCTATCTAATTTAAATCCTTAAAAAACATATGGTCAAAGTCAAAATATGTTAGTTCCGATTATGATTATCAATTTTAGAAGTTTAATCCTATTTTGTGTCTGTCTACTGTTATTTAAGGTTTCTTTTTGTCTGTCTGTTTTTTCTGCGGTTTGTATAGTAATATTGACTGATTGTATGTCTCTGTGATTTTGGTGCGTCGTTTCAAGTACATCTTGTGTTGAAACAACGTTACCGTGTTTGTTAATATATCATTTTGGCCTTTTAAAAAAAGGGAGTTTCTACGGTGCAGTCAGGAAACTGACTTTTTTGAAAAAGTTAATTTTGATTTTAATGTTTGGTTCATTTTTAAATTGTTGATTACTGATTAATGATTAATAGTAATTCATCTAGTAATGCTTGCAACATCTTGGACTTACAGATACTATTTTATCGTTGGCATCTTTAACATGCAAACAGATTTGATGATATTATGTGATAGTCTTAAGTGTTACACTTTGTGGAGTGTTACACTTAAAACAAGGTAGGATAAAATTAGATTAAGTGTAGTCTTGTTAATATGATGAATTGATGATACTATGGGGACTGAACTTTTGATGCCACTGCACAAACAGTGGGGTGTTACTCACTACACTTTTAATGTTATAGTGTTAACTTCATTAGAAAAGTCATTTTCACAACTTCACCATAGAATTGCTTACGGTTTCCAGGATTTCAACTTATTCTATCTCGGGGGCAATAGTAGAGAGATATTTAATTCCTGACTCTTTTGTACTTGAAACTTATTTAATCTGAGCAAACAACCATTGACTTCAATTAAAAGTGTATTTAGTTACTGTTTTCTTCTTAAATGGCTAAACTAATTTAATGACAAAACGAGGTTCAACTCGTTTGCTTGATTCCTTTAACATTGTTCAAAACAAGGGCCTTTGACGATGATGATAAAATAAAGGGTTAATAGTGCTTTACCCCTCTGTAATATAGGTCATTTTCGGTTTTCTCCATGTAAAATATATTTTTTGGATTCCGTCCTTGTAATTTGAAGATTTTTGGTTTTAGACCTTCATGAAAAATTTTGCCCCCTGTAATTTGAGGAAATTTCGGTTTACCCCCCTGCAATTTGAGCAAATTTCAGTTTACCCCCCTGTTAATTTGAGAAAATTTCAGTTTACCCCCCTGCCATATCATCGATTTTGTATTGTCAAAATTCATGAAGGTCCAAAACCAAAAAACTTCAAATTACAAGGACGGAATCCAAAAAGAAAATTTTACAGGGAAAAACCAGAAATGTCCTATATTACAAGGGGTAAAACACTATTAACCCTAAAATAAAAAATAAAAAATATTCGGAGCAAATGAATTTTTTTTTGTCACAGGGGCCAATTCGCTTGATTATTATAAATTTCATGGGGCATTTTGCTTATAATTGCAAAATTTTCAAGAGGGTATTTGCACATAATCGTAAACAACAAATCCAAATTTTTTTTAGAAAAAATAAAATTGGGAACAAATTTACCATGTGACGTGGCATGTCACGTAAGACACATGGCAGTGCCACGTAGACCGTCAAATGCCACATCATTTTGACTAACAGAGAAAATTGACGGAGGGGGCAAATCGACTAATATTATGCAATTTTAGGGGGTAATTGACGAAACATACAATTTCAGGGTGGTAATTACTTATTTACTCGTATAAGACCCAATAAGCCAGAGCCCAAGGTAGACAAGGTTAGAAATGGTGAAGGAGCCCTGTGTGGATTACTGTAGAGGAGCATGCCTTGGATTCATCTCCACCGGTCACGTCATCGCCAACGACTCTCTATGATTATGTCGTGATTCATAGAGGAAGTTCGCGTTCTCTGTGCTTAATTATATGATGGTAACTCAACGTCACCTTCAAGGTACACTTCACTTTTATCACATTTTCGCACATAACAACCTCTCTCATATGCTGACTTAAGCCTTGAAGTGCTAATGTGTCTGCGTCACCTTTCTCCTTCACCATGAAGGCTCAATCTCTGCTGCACCGGAGCACCACATACATTTGTTCCTCATCTGTGATCTTCACCAGACTAATCAGTTGACGTTAGAATGAGGGGATCATTCACTGATTCACCGTCTATCAAACGATTATCCAACGTAACCGTTTTTGGTTACGCATTCCTTCGCCGTAATTGTTTTTTATTACGAGTTCCTCCACCGCAACAGTTTAACAATTTTATCTCTCGACTCAAAAATCATGACTGAAATTCGCAGAAGAAACACCGGAAGCAAGACATACACCACAACGGAAGTTCGATTAGCAATTCAAACACTTCAAGATCATTCGATTCCCGTTCTTGAACCGACAGATCAAGATGAGAACAACACTAAAGCTTCTCCAACGATCGCGAACAACGCGACCCCTTCAACAACGATGCTTCTGCAACCAGTTCCACCGCCTTGCTCTCTACTGAAAATCGCACTCGGATGCCAAGTGAAATGTTTCTTCCATGTCATCAATGAGTGAGGGTGATAAATGTTTCTTCCATATTATTATTTTTTATATTATTGAAAATTAAAATGTATTTATAATGTTTTTCATTAGAATTTTTTTATTAATAATTTATTTATACTAAATATTTAAATAATTATCATTTTTCATTGGATTACCAAAAAAGGAAAAACTTATAGGCAAATAGTTCTATTGCATCAAATAGATTATGTGTGAGATAAAAGCATATGTACATTATAAAAAATTATTTTTAGTATATGTAAATTAAATATATTGCTCGTTTTTTTATAGATTTAAAAAAATTGATTTTTACATCAATAATTTAACAATTATTTTTTAAAGATTTTATGAAAAAACAAAATTAATTTTGTATTTCTTTATTGTAATAACAATCACTTCTTTAAAAAAACAATTTAATTTTTTTGTTGATTCAACTATATAAAATGAATTTTTTTTTTGTGACAAAATTACCTTACATCTTTTGATACTTATTGTCTCCATGCTCTAAAAAAATCTTTTTTTAAAGGAGGGAGAAAATAAATATCGAAAGATGAAGGTAATATGAAAAGTTACTCTTAGTGTATTGTTTTATTTAAAGCTGTTTTTTTTTTAGATCCTGGTATTATTTTCTTAAAAACAATTACAAACATAAAGAATGGTCTTTAAAGTTATTTTTTTAATGTTATAACAATCATTCTCATACATCCTTTTGTTATGGATTAAAGTAAAAATTATTTTGACTTTAATAAGATTATTCAAAAAACTATATATATGTATACCCACTAACTATTGGTGCAAGAAATACTAACACACAAGACTTTTATTTATATGATCAAATTTTTGCATATTTCTTCATTTTACCTATGTGATACATAATTCCAACACTAATTCAAATATTATCCAATGTGGGACATTTTCTCAACACTAATTCAAGGCATTTTCATGATGTCCGTCTTTCTCCCTACTTAACAAAAATAAAATAAAAAATGTATATGAGTTAAAATCTGTTGTTACCAGATGTCAACGGATGCGTTGTAACTAGAGTTTTGAAGGCAAGTACTCTCCACAAATAAAAACCTTTACCCTTGGTTAAATCTTCAATTTCCGAATAAGTAATAACTAATAAGTTTACATCCTCTTTAAAATAATCATTATCAATCACATCACTCATAAATAAATAATTATATTCAATTTTAACTGAGTGACTACCTGCAGTTGTTGATTTTTAAGTAATTAATAATCATTATTAATTGAATATAATTATATTCAATTATAGCTGTTGATTTTTAAGTAATTAATAATCATTATTAATTGAATATAATTATATTCAATTATAGCCCCCCCACCCAAATAATTATATGTGTGGATCATATAAATTTCTAACCTTCTTCAACAAACATTGTTGTATTGAAGGTATGTTCCGGAAAGCCATACCACCAAGCCTAGTCAAATTTATTTATAATATTTATTTTGAATACAAAAATTCATATATGCCATCAAGGCTTGTGGAGTTGTGGTCGTACCTTGAGTGTGGGCCTTCTAATTAAGAATTCTGCTCTTTATTCAAACGGTTTTGCTCATTCTCAAAGTAAATGTCCAAAATAGCCCTACGCATGTTAATTCACGCTAGTGTTAAATTTGCGTGAGTTAACTCACGCTGCGTAACTTAAGTCACGCAAAAACAAAAACACACAAAAACCCAGCGTGAGTTAACTCACGCTGGTTTTGTTTCATCCATATTCCATATTTTCCACGCATGCATAAACTTCCACAAAACAAGACACAAAAGATGGCATAGGAAGGGACATAAAATAAAATACCGCTACTATACTAACAAACAAATTATAAAAAACAAATAAACAAAAGTTGAAGAAGATACACGACAAATTACAATTACAAATAAATATTATACTACTATTAATAATCATTGCCAATTTGTTAATTGTCATATTGTGCACACCTGATGGACTCGAGTGAAGGAAGTTGATGTTGCAACTTGCAAATCAGAGAGTTGACACAGTGGCACGTCAAAACCTTCAACCCAATTACAAAAAAAAACACAATATGGATGAAACAAAACCAGTGTGAGTTAACTCACGCTGGGTTTTAGTGTTTTTTTTTTTTTGCGAGACTTAAGTCGCACATCGTGAGTTAACTCACGCAAATTTAACACTAGTGTGTGTTAACTCACGTTGCGTGAGTTAACATGCGTAGGGGTATTTTGAACATTTACTTTGGAATGAGCAAAATCGTTTGAATAAAGAGCAGAATTCATCCAACAATGCGGATATGTACTAGCCCATTGTAGGTACTTTTTATGGGTGTCTATTAGGTTTGGGGTCCAATTATCATCTCTTTTACCGAAGAAAGTCTTAGTCTCTATCTCATGCTTCAAATATGCCGAGTATTACTACTACAATTGTTCTATTGATGTTGTTAAAGTGACATTATTTTTTTTCAATTCTTACCAATAAATGTATGGAGAAGCTAAGACATGATACTATTGTAATTTAGAAGATGAAATGTCTCATATTATGATTACTGTGTAATGTGACTTGTAAGCAATGTTCTTCGGCGATCATTGTTTAGGTTCTGATTTGGCCTTTCCAATTTTAAGATGAAGAAAAAGTAAATAGTGAAATAAATTTAAGTGGTATTTACATTTTGGTTTTCCATAGTTTTGGGTATCTTGTCTTGTATAGGAGGTAATGTAAAGTAAAGTGATATACACACATTTGTTATGGTATTGTTTATTGATTAAGAAAAAGGAAACTAAATTATTGATTGAAACCTAGTACTCCCTCCGTCCCAGTTTACTTGAACTACTTGACCATTTTACACAGATTAAAAAGAATGTATAAAAGTAGAATATATTGAATTAGGAGTGGTGAAAGTAGTATTAATTAGAGTTATAATTGGAAAAAAGTAATTAATGTTGTATTGAAAAGTGAAATGGGACAATATTTTTTGCAAATAGCTTAGTTATTATGACACGGAGGGAAACTTGTAATTGTAGATTGGCATTAGTGTCTATTGAAACCTTTATTTTCAATCAAATAAAAGTTGTGACCTCCAAAAAAGTTTAATACCCAAAAACAATATGTTGCTGATCCAAATGTGATTGAAAATAAATAAAAAATTATTGCAAAGGTAAAACTTATACTTCCTCTTGTCACGTTTATAAGCAAAAAACAATTTTTTAGGTTCATTGAATAACTAATGTATCTAACCGATATATAGACCAGATACATCAGTCACAACATCAGCGTCACCATTAGGACTATCAGGTTGGCCCAAGGATGTGCCAACATCCGGTCCAACATTGTCTTGAGCATCAGTTTCTTTCGGATCACTATCAACAGAGTCATCAACTCTGGTCTCATTGTCAGGATTATCCACATCCATGTTTTCAGTACTTTCTATTGCATCATTCAAGTCTTCTAACCCTAGTTTTCTACCAGACACGGGTTCATCAGAAATTAGGGTTAAATTAGGATTACCTTTTTCACAAACAGGTATTGCAACATCAGAAGCTATCTTGGAAGCATCTTCCTCCTCAACGTTCTTGGAAACTTGAGCGGTGGTGCCTTCCTCACTAGCTTTAAAAGGGTTTTCCTTCTCATACATATCAGACATAGACAGAGCAACCTTTGATTCACCCCTCTTGACATTCTTCTTCTTCCTTGAAGTGGATTTAGAAGTGGTTTTCTTTTTAGGTTTTGTGGGAGGAACAATCGTAAGAGGTTCAACAATCTTAGGAGCAGAGGAATCAGTAAGATGTTGATCAGAGGTGTTCTTGTCAGAAACAGGGATGTCGGTTTTGAACTTCATGATGGCGAGATGTTGATGGTAATGTTCGGAAAGATGAATAAGGGGGTGATGATGATCGGTTGCAGAAATAGGAATGTGAGCGGTTTTGGGAAGTTTTGAAAAAGTGAGAGTGAGATTAGGGGTTAGAGTGATATGATTGCGGTTAGTTGGGTGAAGAGATATTATTTGAAAAAACTTACCTGAATTAGCGGGCACCAATGAGAGAGGAGAAACACATAAAGTCTATGCACGCCTGTCCCAAATTAACTGTTATAACCTATTCTTTAGTGAAATGTCCAACTTGTCCCTCAACTTCTCAAATTTTGTCAAATCTAAAAATTCCGTATATTTGTTAAGTAAAATATCTTCTGTGGAAACAATATTCTTTTCAGCTAAGTCTTTGATAGAATGTAGTTGAACATTAATCTGATTATTTTTCAAAATAAAGCTTCTTTCAGTACCACTTCCCCTCTCGTCTCTACTCCCAAAGTTGGGAAAGGCAATAATCTTCTGATGTTTCAACATAGTACGCAACATCTCAGTTTGTCTTCCATTCTGTTCTTCTAGGTGCGGAACCCATTTGTAGCAATCATTCTTAGTTCTAATTCATCTCATTAACACATTTCCTTCTTCATTAGTTACCTGACATCCAGATTTGTTGAAGTCAACTTCCATTCCTTGGTCGCACAGCTGACTTATACTGATCAAGTTTGAGAAAAGACCTTCAACCAAGAAAACATTCTCAAGTTTTGGTAACTTATCACTAATTATTCTTCCAATACCCAGTACTTTACTTTTACCCCCATCACCAAAAGTAACATAGCCACTATCACAAAATCTTATGTTTTCAAAGAAACTATTTACCCTAGTCATATGCCTGGAACAACCACTGTGAAAGTACCAGACTTCATTAGATGATGGTTTTTGAGAGGTGTGAACTATTAGCCCAACATTGTTGCTTTTGGGCATCCATTCTTTCTTGACATTCCTCATTTCTGATTGAGAAAATTTGTGCTCAGATTGTTTAGGATAGCCATACAATTTATAACAGAAGGGTCTTATGTGTCCTTTTCTTTTGCAATGGTGACAGATCCAAGGACGAGTTGTCTTTTTGTTCTTAGCACTCTAATGATCTTGAGGATGCTTCAACATTGTCTTGTTAGTAGAGGCAACATCTGTTCCTGAAGGGTCAACAATTTTGATATCTTTGTCCTGTTTTTCCTTTTTAATCATCCCATGATCTTCTGAGGCATAAGCAAACTTTCTGTTACATTGTTTCTGGTTTAGAGATTCATAATGAAATCCTATACCATTTGCCTGATATTTCATCCAGAATCCCAGAATCAGTTGTCACAATACCTACTTATTTCTTAACCTGTTCAAGTTGTAAGTTTAGAAGAGTTACCTCATCATTAAGTTCTGAGATCTTTGCCAGATGATTACTCCTTTCAGTCAGTAGTTGATTGTTGATCTTCTTTTGTTCTCCTAGCATTTTGCATATCTCTGCACTTCTGACATATAGATTCTTATATGAAGTGGCTAACTCATCATAGACCAACTCTTCATCACATGACTCAGTGTCAGAAAGAAATCTACCAGTTAGGACAGTCACCCTTTTAGTAGACTCACTTTCACTAATTCTTTCTAAAATATCTTCATCAGACCATGCAACAGTCAAACTTTTCTTTTGTTTCTTGAGAAATGTGGCACATTCTGTTCTAATATGATCATATCCTTCACATTCATAACATTGAACGACCTTGGACTGGTTTCCCTTGTCATTAGTACTGAAACTCTTCTCATTATTTTGTTTCTCACTGATGTTGTATTTGATGTTCTTACCATCCGATCTGGGTCTCCAGTTAGTCTGTTTCAGAATCTTGTTGAATAGTCTTCCAAGGAGCACAATAGACTCATCCAAGTTCTCATCATTTTCAAGGTTTCCTTGAGTTTCTTCAGTATTTGTATTAGAAACAAAAGCAATATTCTTCTCGTTCTTCTCTACCCTATTGTTGATCATAATTTCAAAATTCTGTAGGGATCCAATAAGCTCTTGTACTTTCATACTGGAAATGTCCTGAGCTTCTTCTATTGTAGTGACTTTCATGTCAAATCTCTTGGGTAAAGATCTCAAAATCTTTCTAGCCAGTTTTTCTTTAGGCATCTTCTCCCCAAGTGAGTCAAAAGCATTAGCTATGTCAAGGATATTCATGTGAAACTCTTGAATGTTCTCATCTTCCTCCATTTTTAGATTTTCAAATTGAGTGGTCAGAAGTTGTAGTCTTGACATTTTAACTTTTAATGTGCCTTCATGTGCAGTTTAAAGAATTTCCCATGCTTCCTTGGCCCCTGTACATTTCTTGATCAACCTAAACATATTCTTGTCCACCTGATGAGTCAATAATGAGTCAATTATTAGTGTTTTTTTTATATAATATTTAAGTTTATTTTATTTAGATTCAATATATTTTTATTTCCTTTTAGAGCTATTTTACTCCAATTGCAAGTTATTTTATTTCAAGAATAAACATTCAAAAGATTGAGTCTTGGAGCAAAAGAAAGGAGAATTGGAGCTGATTCGTGCCAAAAATATGAAGATCTTATACAAAAATATCTTGTGCAAAGAATTTGAAGATCTTGTACCAAAATATAGCATAGGCGCGCCCCTTTTTGTCCTTTTACTGCTTTTGCTTCTTCGACAAGCTGCTTATTTTAGTACTTCTGACCTAGAGTCCGATGTTTCTTGTGCAACACTTTAGTGATTTAATTCTTGGGGCTCAAGTCAATGTTAGACTATAAATAGAGCAACCATCTAGTTTGTAAAACCATCTTTTGTTCTTGGAAATAATAAGTGACAATTGTTTCTTTGAATAAAAGTTCACCTTTATTTTATTGTTATTTTATGTTATTCTTCTTCTTCTTCTTCTCTTCTATGTCTACAATGATCGTGAGTGAGTAGACTCTTCTTGTCTTTTATGTTGTTCATCAAGTTTTTGGCGCCGCTGCGGGGGAGTTTTGCAATTTGATTAACTTTTTAATATCAGTTAGACTAAAGAAAAAAAATACAAATAAAAATTTCTTCTTTCTTTTTTTTCTTTTTTTCTCTTTTTCTCTATTTTTTGGCTCAAAACCATTATCAATGGACTTTTTCCCCTGTTTTACCACCTTGTAAAGTATATGGAATATTTGGTCATACTAGTATTGATTGTCAACTAAGTAGTGTTGTTAGAAGTCATGAGCAAGTAAACTATGCTCAATATAATCAAGGGTTTATGAACAATCAAAAAAAATTTCAAACCCCTCAAAAAGAAGTCCCTCAAAATTCGACTTGAAACTTTTGCTAGAAAATCTTGTATTAGATCAAACTAAGCACAACCAAGAATTTAAAATCCAAACTGGAATTTTGAATGACTCTCCACCTGGTTTGCAAACAACCAAAGAGTCCGTCAAAAATCCGACTTAGAACTTTTTCTAGAAAATATTGTATTAGATAACACTAGGCAAAACCAAGAATTTAAAATTCAAGCTGGTATTTTGAATGACTCTCTCGATAGGCTTTCCTCAAAAGTGGATTCTCTTTGTACTCACAACAAAATGCTAGAGACTCAAATCTCTCAAATAGCCCAACAAGTAGCCTCTTCCTCACAAACCTCCGGAATCCTTCCGAGCCAACCTGAAGCTAACCCAAAAGGCCAAATGAATGATATTACATTTAGAAATGGTAGGCATTTAGAGGACCCCGTTGTGAAAACCAAGACAAATGAGGGTGAGGTAGAGAGTGAAAAGCCACAAAGTGAGAAAGTTGTAGTAGAGAGTGAAAAGCCTAACGCATCACCACCTTGGAAGCCAAAAATTCTTTTCCCACAAGGGTTTGATAAGTCCAAGTTAGATGAGCAATTTAGGAAATTTATTGAAATCATTCAAGACAAATTGCCACCTAAACTTAAGGATCCAGGAAGTTTTTCCATGCCATGTGTCATAGGATCCGAGACTATAGAAAAAGTCATGTGTGACTTAGGACCAAGTGTCAGTTTGATGCCACTGTCCCTTAGTGAAAGGTTGGGTATAGGGTACATAAACCTCTCAATCGTCAAGCTAATGACACTAAACGAGCGCTTCGTGGGAGGCAACCCACGAGTTTAATTGCTTTTATTTTGTTTGTTTTGTGTTATTTTCATTTATTTTGTAGGTTTTTGTCCGAATACGATGCGACAAAAGAAAAAAATTGATGCCTAGACTAGAAAGACTGGCACGGCCCGTGACTGTGGTGGCACGGCCGTGCCAAGCCAAACCCCCAAAAATCCACCTTTTTCCAAACAGACAGGCACGGCCCGTGCCTGTAGAGGCACGGTTGTGCGAACTCTTTCCCCCCTATAATCTAATTTTTTTTTCCTTCTTCTTCCCTCATTCAAACACCACAACTTCTTTCTTCTTTTAAACTTCTCTCTAAAACCTCCATAACCATAAACCTTCAAACCTCCATAACTCCACCAAATCAAACAAATTCTTAACCAAATCATCCCCAAACATAAACCAACCATCAAAACCAACATTCATCCATCCAAATAAAAAATTCACCAAATTCGTAATCCCTTTAACCCTAACCCAAAAACCACAAATTATTCACCAAACTTCATCACTAAACTCAAATTTCTTACTTACAACCCAACCCCATCACTAAACCAACCTTTCCTAACCAAAACCTTACCAAACCCTAACCCTCCCCAAAATCCACACCAAGTCAACTAGGTCAATGGCATCCAAGAGGAAAGGAAAGGAAATTGAAGGCTCCAGAAGTGGTGCAAGCAAAAAGAAAGCAACAATCAAGAACCATGGCATCGATTTTAAAGATGACAAACAAATGAGTAAATATAAATCTCATATCTCTAGACCTATTTCTGCTTGTAGATGAAGGAAAATCGAATGAGATTTCAGAATAAAGCAGCAGATAAAATTTTCGATTTTCTTTCCTTGGATCATTACGAATTAACACATGAATTAGTGATTCGATTGCTACCTCGAAGTGTGGAATCTGAAAGCTGGAAACTGGAATCTCAATCACAGCAAAGCAAGCAGCAAGCAGCAAAGCCTCTAGCAAGTCCACACGAACGGTGCTCCTCCAAAACTCGGTGCTAGCCAAGGAATCAGAAGTGTCAGAGAGCTAGGGTTTCTTCAAGACGTCCAACCCAAAACTTCAGCACTAGGGTTCTATTTATAGAACTCCTAGTGTGCTCTGCAAGTCAGAAGTCACTATTGGGCTTCAGTAAGCCCAATAACGAGTTTAGTAGTTCTGCTAACTAATTAGCGTTATTTAC
>Ga0315914_1005349_pt1 | contig 18721 bp, 10 predicted proteins | sample MpolenodulesMG_FD_203920 | JGI IMG/M metagenome (GOLD analysis project Ga0315914, IMG submission 203920) | Medicago polymorpha root nodule microbial communities from Los Angeles, California, United States - elongated nodules | ecosystem: Host-associated > Plants > Roots > Nodule | place: USA... | reverse complement strand
AAGAGGGTAAATACTTTGAAAAAAGAAAGGTATGATGCTTTCCATGGCAACCACAGGATTCATAGGATATGGCAAACTCAAAAACAAGTTAAAATTAACATATCATATTGATTAAAAAGAAATAAATCACCGAAAACCATACTGCTCATAGAGTAAATGATATGACTAACCAACCTGATTTCTTCTGATTGAATATTGACTATGTTTCCTGAAACAAGTTCATATTGGTAGCGGCACTTTGCACAAGATACTATCTGCAACAACAATGCTTCTGTCCTCATTTATCACAACAGAGGAATATGATACTACACTCTGATGAAAACAACTTATTCCTAGTTCTGTACAAACTGATTATTAATCTTCATTGACAATATCCCATCAAGGAATCTTGTTAGTGAGACAAGAACTATCAACAATACTCAAGAAGTCAAAGTATAATATAAAAAATTTCACAGGAAATTGAAGAGAAGTGAAAGAGAGTAAGTTGTGGAATAACGCCCTGAGAGTTTACTTATGGGAAACTTGAATTCAGTTTTTCATAATCACTCTCCGATCAACAAAATAGAACATTAAACTTATCTTTCTTCACAAAGGCACTCTTATCATAAGTTTGGACTAAATGCTACCAATACAGGAACGGAATGGAAGATTGACAGGTCATAGTAGTTGAATTATCCTTTTTATGTAGGCACAACGGGAGTGGGAGAGAAACAATTTACTTTTTGTACTAAATTGAAATTGAAGGAAGAGCTCACCAAGGATTCGGAGATAGTAATAAATTACATAATTGAAAGATTTAATCCGAAATTGAACTCATTGAATTATTGCATAGGAGAACCAAACTAAAAATGAATTAATATTGGGTATAGGCAAGGCAAGGAATAATAAATACCTGAATACCTTGCTGCGGCTGTGCAACTGCAACAGCTATCCGACAAGTAGGACACCTCACTATCTTCCCAAAGGGAACCTGCAACAATTCCCAAAGTAAAAAATGGTTACAAAACAAGTCCAATTTTTGCAATATCAGTGCCATGAAATGAAGAACTCAAGAGAAACAAGAAAATTATTTAACCCTACCTCCTCAGAAGGAGACACGCCCACCTCACATATATATCTAACCACGCTAAGAGCATCCGAAACCCTCAAAGATGCAGCTAAACCCTGAACCAACAATGTATAAACGCGTGCATTTGGCCTCGACCACTTCCATCTCTCAACTAAAGGACCACTCTCACCAACTGTTAACAGTGTACACAAACAAGCGCTTCATCGTCAAAATCAAATTGTAACGGCTAAGATAACCGTTTGGATAAACAAATTAATCAAACACTAATAGCATATAAGTGCTATAATATATATAACCTATTTCTATAACAAAGACTCGTTTAGCGAATGCCATTTTCTCACAAGCTAATAGTTAAAATTTATTAGCTTATAACTGTTTTTGATAAGCTACTTCAGGTGACTTATAAGTTATCATTTTTAGCTTTATTATCTTTATGAAAAAAGAAAATCAAATATTAATTAAACTTATATTGTTTATCTCGTCGTATCATGTTTATAAGTTAGTTCAACCACTGATTTTATTGAAAACTACAAATTGAATCAGTTAGTGTTTTCGCGGTAAGCTAACTAATCAGTTACGAACAAGATTGAAAAAATAAATAAATAATGAGAAGAAAAAAACCTTGATGAAAAGTGGAGCGCATGGAGTAAAAAACAGACAAAGCAAGTTGAGAATTATTTCTTTCAAGCGCAGCAGAAATAATAGAGCAACAATCAGAAGTAGAAACAACAACACCGTTAGTGGAAGAGTTGTTGTCAGCGATTATCTGCAATGCTTCGTCGGCGTCTTTGGCGGTAGCGGCAACTCGGAGAAGAAGCTGTTGATCCAATAAATTGCTAGAGTTAGATGTTTCATTTTGGCTTTCGCTTATGGAAGCTTTGAGGTTGATGAATTTCGATGGTTTGGTGAATATGAGAAATGGATAAGAACCGTTGTTGTTGTTGTTGTTGCGGTTGGAATAAGTTTCAGAGAGTTTGAAAGAAGAACAAGAAGGGTGGGGAAGTGTGCGTGGGAATGAAGAAGGTGTTGATATGTTTAGAATCATATCAGAAATTAAATGTGAAAAAACTATATAGATTTTGAATTGAATTGATTATTTTCGTTTTTTGCATTATGGTTTGTGAGGGAGAAGAATTTGAAGGTGAGTGAGTGTTTGTGGTGGTTAGAGAATCGAGATGGATAAAGTACAATTTTTTTATGATTTCTTTTTTTTTTTTTTTAAATCAAAAATCAAATATAAAACTTTTGGAGGTGCGGGGAATCGAACCCCGTGCCTCTCGCATGCGAAGCGAGCGCTCTACCATATGAGCTACACCCCCAATTTATTAATGTCCCAAGATAAAAGTATTTATTTAATGATCCCGCACACACTTCTCATAAAAAGTTTCACTAGTTTATTATTTTATTGGTCTGATTTTATTGTGTTTCACTAACTTATTCTGAAGTTCGTTGATTTTAAACGTTATTATGTTTCAATAGTTAATTCAATTTAAGCCATTGAAAGATTATCTTTACCGTAATTTTTGAGTTTTCTACTTACTCATCCATCCTTTGAGGGAAAATCATTATACTAGCATAGTCAATATGAATGCTAGCAGCCTAGCACCTCTCCTAAAAAAAATTGAATGCTGGCAAGTTGTACCTATAGAAGTTCTTTGTAATGCTTCGTGGACTTCTCCCTACGTTATGGGTTTATCATCTAGAAGTTTTTTTGTTTTAATGCTCAATGGATGTTCAAGGGGTATATTTTATTAAACTTTAATTTATTCTTTCTTTTGCTTCTTTTTTTTTTGTTGATAGAAATTAGAGCCTAAGCCCGTAAACAAGGAAAAACCACAAAGAAATTAATCGAGGGGTAGCAATTCCCATAATATCAGCTAAAAGTAAATGTCTAATTTGAGTCAGACATGTCTCATATATCTTCAGATTATAATCCAAAGAGCAAGCAAAGTTGACTAAAGCATCTACACACTGATTAGCCTCTCCATATGAATGAGAAGCAACAATGTTCCAATCCATCTCCAATAAACTATTGTATATCCCATCCTTCTCACATATCTCAAACCCTCCAACACTCCTCAAAGCTCCGTCACAAACTCAATTGTTCAAACCAAAAACATATGTTCAAACTCCTCACCAAGAAAAAAAAATTCAAACTCAATTGTTTATAGTCCAACGTATTGTCTTATTCATGAATGGAATATATTCCGCAGGGTTTGGTTTGAAAGCCTCATTAATCAATTTTACTATAAATCCATCGGGAATATTCGAGTTCAACCCCTAACTATAACAATTTAGTCCGTCTTTACTTACCCAGTTAAACTTTCTATTACTGTGGATCATTTACCCTAACAATTAAGCAGTAAAGACAAAAAAAAAATTAAAAAAAATAACATCCTTATTTATTACCTTTAAAAGAAAATGGTATACCACATATATAATGACTCTATTCTCAACATTTACATCAAGTATATATTGGTTTGAAGTGTGACCAATTTATCTATCGTGAAGAAGATAACGGTGACGAATTTGGGGATAACAATAATGAAGAAAAAGAAGGACCCGTTGAAGAATATGTCTCCGGTGAATTTCTACATATCGGGCATGTACCATTCATTTTAAGCCACTCATCAATACAAGCAGCATGAAAATAATGGTTGCACTCAGGGATGCTTCTCAACGTCTCTTTAGGTTGATATTCAGATAGGCAAATTGAACAAGTATTGTCATTTGGCTTCAATAAACGTCCACTCTCCCCAAGAAGAGTCTTGGGATACTTTTCAATTGTGGCACCGTCAAGTCCCATTGCAAAAGAAGGGAGTGGTTCTAAGGAAATTGTAATTGTAGGAAGATTTGAGCTTCTTTGTTCATGAAGTGGTATCGTTCTCCTCATCTTACCACATACACTGCAACATAAGCCAGTCAGACACAAAAGTCCTGGTATTCCCACTCCCATTGCTATGCCAATTTTGACACTTCTTGAAAGGCCTGCATGAAATATTTTATCTTTTTTTTTTTTTTATCAATCCTCATTTTTTATTTTATCGATGAAATTTGTCATCTAATCAATGATATAAACAACTTAACTTTAAAAAATTAATATTATTTTTTGCTACATAAAAAAATGGCTTAACTTTTATATCTCTTATCTTATATTCGACGTTCATACCGGTCCTTTAACACAAAAAAAAGTGTCTATTGATCATTTAAGTTGATTAAGTTGTGTCCCATTAGTCATATTCGTCCATTATGTTAATCAAACTTTAAAAAAAAAAACTATTATATTAGTCAAAGTCAATAGTAACCAGAGTCTTCATCTTCCTCGATGAATCTTCTTTCTCATCATTATGTCCAACCTAATCTTCTTCAACATCACTATCATCAACCTCAACAACATCATAATTATCATCTTCATCACAAATCAAAATAAACCAATAAACTAAAACAAAAATCAAATTAAATTTTGAAATTAAACTACAAACTAAATATGAACCATAATTCCCTCTCTGACACAACTTAGTAAAGTTAAATGTTGAAGAAGATGGTGTTGGGATAATGATGATGATGTTGTTGAGACTTGGTTAATATTGACTTTGACTAATAAAAATTTTAATTTTGGCTTTGACTGGTAGGATGAAAGGAAACGACCACATTGATATAACTTAATCGAATTAAAGGACTAATATACACCTTTTTTTGTTAGGGGACTTGTGTAAACCCCAAACGCAAGATAAAGGATAAAAAAGGGTTTAACCCCAAAAAAAATGTTATAACTTTAGCTTTTTTTAAACATAATCTCTATGCCAATTTGACAAAAAAAAAATGCATCCAAACTTAAACCTGCTTCGCAAAACATGTTAAATCCCTGAGAATTTACTACTACTTTATATTGTTGAATATAGTTTTAGTTCTTAATTTATTAAGAGACTTTCAAGTTTTGTCTCAATAATTTTTTTGATCATTTACAATCCACCAGTTTGTATAACGGTAGGGATTGATAACATCCGTTTTTTTTACTTAAAATTGAGACTATATAGTTAGAAAATATATTGGAATTAAAATAAAAATTGATATTTTTAGGAACTAAAATTATATTTAATCCTATCCTATCCTATCCTATAAGAGGGCTGCATGCCTCAAGCCTTGAAAGAAACTTTTAATTTTTTTATAAATAGCAATGAAAGAAACTATTTGTCATATTGTCTCATTATCTAAGTAACCGTGCTTCTATTGTTCAATTACTATCCTTCGATATGTGTCAAAAAGTCCAAAAAAAAGAAAAAGGAATTGAAATGATGTATATCTCTTTCTTCCTTGTTTCACACACATCTGTCCTTTTTTTTTGAATAACCATAAGAAAATATAGCATGGACTATCTAAGCATGACTTCATGTTTGTTGAACCTAAATTATTATAAAAATCATAATACGAGTTGTTGAATTATGATGAGACAACTAAGATCTTATAACTGGGTGAATGCATTATTATCTCAAGTATAGATAATCTGACTCACTAAATAACCCTCATATTGAAAATTCATTAAACACCCATTGGATGGACGATCAAAAGACCTCAAATTGTGTTTAAAAATATGAATTTGGTTATAAAATTGGTATTTGTTAAGTACTTCCAAGGAGAAAGCATAACTTCTCATATAGAATGAAATTTTACCACAAACTTACTTATAAACTCCAAGCAATTAATTTTATAAAATGAAGGTTATGGAAATGAAGTGTTTTACCAAAGAAAAAAATGTAAACCATTAATTAAGTGCCTAAAATATTAGTCTCTTTCATATTTAATATTTTAAAAAAAATATATATATATATATATAAGCATGCCACATTAGTCTTTTTCATTTTGTGTGTACAATATATTTAATATTTAAGAACTATTTATAAAAAAATCATGAAAAATTAGTGTAGTCGTAATTCGTAAGGAGACATACCTTAGAATTCTAGCAATGTCGGTCTCTTTAAAGGAAGATAAATATAAATTAATTTGTAAGTGTGTTTTAAACCGATGATCTTTGTCTCACCTTAATTTTTCTTTGCCAAAATAAAAAAGAAATATTTATAAAAATGTGGGAACTACCAATTGTTTTTGTATATTGAGCCTAGAGAAATACTACTAGCTAGACAAAATTCTACCTAAGCGAATAAATTGAGGCAACAAAACCAATTATTATCCTCTAAAAAAAAAAACCAATTATTATTATTGTTGGGAATTAATCACAACCATAGAATGAAAACCCGAAAAGAAAGTTGCATAGCCAGTTGATAAAGAAAGAAGAACCATACCTTGATTGGAGGGACTGGGGAAACATTCAACTTGAAGCTTATTTTCATCCACAGAGAACCCACAAACTTGACCATCAAGTAAACAGTCTGCACATCTTGGTTTGGTCCAAACCAACTCAAGATCCCTATCAAGATTAGGCCAAAATGGCCACATAGGAATATCCATCCACGGTAAGGGAACCAAAGCCGTTGAAATCACCTCACAAGTTTGAGACAACTCCGTTGTCGACATAATAGGTGCTGCCCATGAAACTATAACCGGAGAAGAAGACGAGTTTGAATGTTCTTTATCTCTTAGGCAAGAGATTGGTGCTATTGGAAATTGAGCTTCAGTAACATTTGAAGGACAACGTAGGAAAGTGAGGTTATAAGTGCTGTAAACTTGGGGTTTTAATCTAAAAGCTGAATCTGAAAGGTTAAAATTGTTATCTAAGTACCGTTTTGGGAGACATCCTTTGGGGTCGTTGACATGGATTGTTTGGGTCATGTAATCGATGTTTTTAACGATTAAGTTATCTGTTTTGGGGAGGTTGAGAATAGTTTGGCTTTGGTTGTTGCATGAAAGTTGGAAACTGGGGTTTGGATAATAGCAACGAGGATCTTGATTACTTTCTTTTAAACCGAAAGGGAAAGCAATATCAATATCACCGCATGATAAAGTATTACAGATTATTTGTTTCCCTTTAGAAGATTGAAGTAGGGAAATAATAACAATAATAAAGACATGAAATACAAATATTAGAGTTATGGAAGCCATTAATTAAAGAATTTGTTTGAGAGAGGGATGTGAACTAAAGTGAAGAATGAAAAAGTGTAAATTGATGATGAAGTGCAAAAAGGAGTGAAGAAGGGTTTGTTGGTTGTTGAACTATGAATATATGATAGAGTAGAAATGGAAGTAGAACTCTTAAAGTCAAAATTTAAATGTATATTTGTCAACAAAAGTCAATTCAGAAAATAGATGGAAAGAGCTAGCGTACTTGGCTTGGCTGGCAATTAATCTGGTACTGTACAATAATTGACCAATAACGTTAGACAATACGAATAAACATGACTGATGTGCTGGAGTTACTTCTGACCTCAAAGTGTCGGAAGTAAGAATAATAACAACATTTAAAGTCTCGTTAGCAAGTGTCCTAAGAGCATTGTTTAAGGAACCCACAAAAAGAAAGTTTGTCTTAAAAATACAAGTCAAACATATATAAAAGTCATAATTACTCAATTTTCAAGGTAAAATCTACTAATTTTGGATGATTAAACAATGCTATAATCCTTTAACGTATACTAGACTCTAACGAGTACGATGTGCGGGTTTTGTAGGCTTTCATATATAAGTATCAAACTGATTGTATTATTAATTTTAGAGTTATATTCAAAGTTATAGAAACAATCAAACTAAGTATGATCGAGAGTCTCAACATACAAAATCTCAAAAAAGAAAATTAGAAACATCCTGATTGCATCAACAAAAATGCATATGGAATCAAACTCATAAACTAAATTATGTGAAAGTAATCAAACATGAAAATGAACACAATAAAAATGAATGTTGGTGCCTTAAAAAAAGGTATTTAGGATTGCATATCAATTTTAGAAGCAACAATATTTCTATAAATATGTCAGTGGTCTAATGGTAAGAGCTCTAAGGTGTTATCATGGGTACTCGGCTCAATTCCTTGGAAAACTTTTTTTTTTCAAAATGATTATTTAGACCCGCCAAAAAAGTCGGGATTAAGGTTGATTGGAGATTGTGTAACATTTAAATATATATATTAAGATTAAGATTAATATCAATCATATGTATATATATACATAAGGGTTGAGATTTGAATCTCTAAACCCCACTTATTCACCTCAAAAAGTGAATTCTAGCGTCCCCGTGAACATAGATCAGTTGGCAGGGACATGCATTATTATATGCAGGGGTTGAAGTTCGAACCCCAGACACCTCACTTATTCACCTTGAAAAAGGTGAATTTTAACCACTAGACTAATTAACAAAAAAAAAAGTGAATTCTAGCCGATGGACTATTTTATGAAAATAACAAGCTTTTCTTTAACATCTTTTATCAAAAGTTTATGTCAATTTTTAATTAGTTTAAGAAAAATTGAGCAAAAAAAATAAAATTACAAGCTACTTCGAGCAGCATTTAATATTACAATTTATTAAACTCATCTACTTCAAACATAATTATTGATCACTCTACCCAGCTTTTGCGAAGGATTTAAGAGACCACTAAATCAAATACTCTAGTTTTTTTTTTCAAATACTCTAGCTTTTTTTTGAAGGAGGTAGAGTATTTGCAAAGAAAAATACACCAGAAGACTTTAGATACAATAATGCTCAATCTTAAATATCAAGGGCATCACACCAATATAATAAGGAAAATGCTGCATGTCAAGAAAAAATGGCACACGAGAACTTCACGACATAAATGTGTAACTGCAGCATGACCCACTTTTATGTCTATCAATCCATGTTTTCTACAAATTCTAATATCTAACGGTTGAAGTCAATTCGTGAAATTCTCGGAACGTTTTTGTTCGGGAGAAATAGCAGTTCTCATATAATAATACAGTTTATGAGAAAGATAGATGTGAGTAGGATATTGGTGATATCCGCACTATCAACTATCTCTCTGATCAAATATCAATTATGTTCTCCATTTCTTTTGAGAAATGTATATACATTGTGATTTTATGTTTCGTCCATTTTTTGACTTGATAAAGAGGAGATTCTATTTTAGCGTAAACATTTTTCGAGAAAATATTTCAAAAATAATTATATTTACTTTCATTCATTTTAAAGGATACAAATCGATCGTAAGAAAATAATTGGCATTTAACTACCAAAAAGTTTAATCTTCATCTTCACAGCACATAAGCAGCTCATCTTTTCTTATTCACTAGTCTTCTATTTTTAATTTTCTTTCATGACGATTCACTAGTGTTATCTTATAAGTTACAATTGCACAATTATTTTTACACCCTTCATCTTTTCATCCAATCGTTACAAATTAAATACCCCTAGCTATAGGAGTGTATATATATAGACCTTATAAGCATGTTTTCGCCATAGCAATCCAAACTAATCATAGAAAATATAAACTTTATCTTCTAATAAAAAAAGAAAATGGCTTCCTCTCACAAAGTTTTTATTATTGTTGCTCTTGTGATCATTGCTTTGGTCCCATCAGCATATACGGTGGAGTCTAGACAACACTCTAACCCGTCCAACTTGATGAGCCTTGAAGCAAGATTGAAGGTGAGTGGCGAGCCTTCTAATTGTTGGCAGTCACTCTTCAAGCTCCAAGCATGTAGTGGTGAAGTTATAGCATTTTTTCTAAATGGTGAGACTTATTTAGGCAATGGTTGTTGTAAAGCAATTAGAGTGATTGGACATGATTGTTGGCCTAATATGGTTGCTTCACTTGGGTTCACCAATGAAGAATCTTATGCATTGGAAGGTTATTGTGATGAAGTTGAGGATGTTCATTCACCTCCACCACCCACACCACAAGTATCATTTGTTGTTGAGCATAAAGAGATTGTTCCATAAAGGATTATTGTTATGTAACATTGGTCCTTTATGATTTTCAATGAACACGTAATAAAATAGTTCCAATTTAGTTTCTTTTCTTTATTTTTTATGCATCCTTAATTTATCCTATTTTTAAGCTTTTGATTTTTCTAAACTCTGAATCAATGATGGGTTATGCATTTTCGCTTAACTTTGTGTTTCTACGCCAAGGATTGTTGCATTTTCCAGTAACTTTTCGTTTGCTCTGTATATTAAAAGTTGATGGTATTTGATATGGTTATTGATTTTATTTTATTTTTGGTACAAAAGTTTTTGATTTTTTATTGCAGGCAAGTATGTACTTCTTTTTGAAGCATATAGTGGTTTTTTTTTTGCCAATCATATAGCACCCTTTCAAATCCTACTTAATTGTAATAAATATAATTCTGTCAAAAAAAAAGTTGTAGCAAATATAATAAAGTAAAATTAATTTTTGAAATTTAGCTAGTGAAAATGAATACATCTTTAGAGAAAAAAATCGTGGGTAGGTTTACAGCAAAAGATTGCACCTGCATTCGGATGCATGACATGCAAGTCCTTGCTTGATGCCACTCTTCGGACATATCATTTGCCATCACAATCAGCTTGGCAATTTACCCCTTGTCTGTACCGGCATGCAAGAGAAAGACAGACTTGATGGGCATGCTAGAGAACGCTTTTTACCTTGTGTTGAACTTTCAATTTCCAAATAATTTCCCACTCGCCTCCTTAAACACACCACAGATGTTAACCACTGTGAATCTAAGAAAAAACAGCGCTACTAGGCATGTTCCGAATGCAAATTACCTAATGAGAAGGCAAATTTATCACTTGTTATTAGCACTCCTCTTATTTATTAGCACTCTTCAATTACCTCACATGGGATTGTGTTGTTTTTCGTATTTTAAAAATCAGAACTACTACCAAAGGAATTATCGAGTTGAGTCACGACCATGTCGCTTTCTTTAAGACGTTTCACCAGGATAGAACAGCCCAGATCACTGTTACGATTACACACTGCCCAATATATAATCGCTCGAGATATACACCTCAAAAAACGAGTGACTTGGGGATTAAGTCGGCTTAATCCTCAAGTAAACACGTTTTGTTTCTTAATTGGATATATCCGGATCGTAACAAATTTAATTAATTTAACATTTTCTTAATTGGATATACATCATTTTGACCCAAGCCCAAGCCAGACCCAACGGACGGCGTCGTGCGTGATACATATGTTTTTGTAAGCGCTCACCCGTTCGCAAAAGTGGGTAACCCAAGGGCATACCCTTGGAGGTCACTCTACCCTTATATAAACACTTGCTAGTTGGTGTGGCTCGCCGATGTGGGACATTTTTAAGTCACATACATACACTGGTTCTTACATTGTATTTTTTTTCTATCCAATTTTCTCACAGAAAATCAAATCCTAAGCCTATCAATTAGTCAAGTGTTATCGTCATATATTATATATAATTTCCACAACTCAATGGATACATTATGAATAACTGATTAATGTTAATTTGCACGAAATATATTGACAATATGATCTTTAACAAAATCAATACCAAGATGATTAACAGCGGATTTACAACATGATTTGCTGTTATTTTTACCTCGGGCTTTAAAAGCCAAGAGGATTGAGTTTCAGTGGCGACAAGTATTTGCAATTAGATGTCACTCATTCCCATATTTATAATCATATACCAGGCATTCTTTCTCGAGATACGATGATGGCGATTGCACTAAGATACTAGAATTTCAAAATTTGTCTGCTAAAAGACAGGTGACTGGGGAAGCTACTCTTTTTTGCTCAGTCAAGAACAGATCATTGAGCAGGGAAGTGAGGCTTCAAATAATGATGTGGTGGTGCGAACCAGATGCCTCCATAAATCATTAAACTTCGTCCAAGGGCGCGGGCTGGGAGCTAAGAAGTCTTTCAGCCTCATCATTTGCTTCTGCTTCCATTTTCCTTGTTGGGTCTCGTTATTTTACTAGAGATAATCTTATTTGTCGCATGTTCGACAATAAATGTGATATCTTTGCTTGAATTCGAACTTTGGTTAGCCACATTGTAATAATCTAACCCTCTTTGGACACAATCCATGTTTGTTACAAAATTGTTTTGTTGATCATATTGTTTGACTTGTAATAAAATAATAGAAATAATTTATTTGATCATATTCCAACGTTGATTAACAAACAACTAGACTGTTGACCAGTGCTATCGCACAGATCCTACCGAGAAGAAGTTAAATGAATAAGTCGCAACAATGTAAACATATATAGTTAATAGAAGTTTTAACAAAATTTAAAAATATGTTCCCTTCTACGACAACAATAGCGACAAAATGAAATGAAAGCATACATAAAAAAAAGGTTTGAACTTTAATCATCAAGATACAGTACGAAAGACTTCGTGATAAACAACATTTGAGGTCGTATCAGTATTCTCTCCATCTCCATCAACGATTAGTATTTTCAATCCTTGTTTTGAAGTGACTCTTGAGATTGCAACGTAGAATTGACCATGCGAGAACACAGGACTCGGCAAATAAATTCCAACACTTTTAAGTGATTGCCCTTGACTCTTGTTGATTGTCATGGCAAATGAAATAGATATTGGAAATTCTCTTCTTTGAAATTTGAAAGGAATTTTAACATCAGATGGTGAAAGAGATAACCTGGTTATGAAAACTTTTTCGCCAATGTTACTTTCAGATATAACATTTCCTTCGAGTACAAATTTCCCCATTCTGGTTATGATTAACCTCGTTCCATTGCAATTTTGGTGCGTTTGTTTTGTGGTTCCATTTTACAAACTCAACATCAACCCGATTTGCTCAATTGTTTTCACATCTACTAACTGAAAACTAAATTAATAATCAATTTGTGTTTTCGTCAGATGCAAGAAGTTGTATCGAGAAAATATCTACAGTTAATATCACTATTAGTGGTGTATGAGATTTGAAAGCTAAACTAAAACTTAAGACTATAGAGATGCATGATTTCTGCTTAAAAAAAAACTATTTTAATTCCCTCTATATCATAAATGTTGGTGCGCCTGGCATGCTCAAAAATGAGTTGTTATGAGATTTGAAAGGTAAACTAAAATTCAAGACTATAGAGATGCATGATTTCAACCATAAATCAAAACAGACTTTCAATTCCCTCTATGTCATAAATGTTGGTGTGTCTGGCATGCCTAAAAATGGGCTGCCAATAATGATATAAACACATAAAAGGCAAGTCAACTTGTATACATTTAAGGAAAACTAACCAATAATATCACTTAATTATCATTTGTCTGCTTTTAATAGCGTTTAATCATATCAAAACAGATATGATTAAAGAATTAAATGATATTATTGGCAATTTAATACGGCTGAGATGAAAGGAAAATGAGGTTATGAGATCTACGGCTGAGATGTAGGCAGTGGTCGACTGAGTTGATTAACATTAATTACGTGTTAGGGAGGGAAAATGAGGATGGATTAGGGCTAACATGCCAGCTTGGCAAGTGTAGCCAATAAAATCCAATATCCTCTCCAATATCACTAATTGTTTGATATTTTTTGTACCCTTCAAGCAGTGCAAGACTAAGAGAGTTTGTGCATCACTTTCCATTGTTAAGTCTAAACTGTTTTGACGTAAAAATGATGGCAGGAGAGGATAATGGGAATGCATTCGTTAATATACATGGAAGGTTATGAGATCTACGGCTGAGATGTAGGGGGTGGTTGACTCAAATCATGGAACATTAATACATGAAAGGTTATGAGGTCTACGACTGAGATGAAGGGAGTGGTTGACTGAGTTGATTAACATGAATTATGTATTAGGGAGGGAAAAAGATGATGATTAACACTGTTTTCAATTGCCATTATGATGTTTCTGTATGAGAGAGAAAGTTGGGAGTTTGAAAAAAAAGTTTGAATCAACGGTTGTGATTAAGTGTGTGGTTGGGAGATTAGATTAGCAATAATTACATGCTTAAGAAGGAAAAATGCAAGGGATTAGGGCAAACATGGTAGCTTATCAAGTCTAGCTTTTATAACAAAGGATGAAATGAAGTTGAATTAGCCCCTGTTTGATTCTACAGTGAAAACCCATGAACGTGCGTTTTGCTCCTTAAAACGTGATTTTACAGTGTTTTGCTCCTCTCAAAGCTCAAGAGTTGGCAAGTTGAATCTCCAATAACAAACATATGCAATCACACCGTATGCTAAAGCGATTTAACCTGTAAAAAACAATCTATAATTTGAAGGAAGAAAAAACACAAGTGTTTCATGTCATTAATTAAATAAAATGAGTCTTATGGGTTGTGTCAACCATTTCTATGCGTTATGTGGAGCGGGTCAAAATAGGTTGGGGTTTGAAAATCTCAACATTCTCAACAAATAGGCAAGTATGAATCAACTTGACAGGACTAACTAACCCATTTTTCCATAGTGTCATGTTTCTCCCCTTTTTTCTTTTATTTATTTTTTTAACAAGTTTTTCTTTCTATTCTTATAAGATGGAGTTCGACTAAGAGATAATAAAGTGTGGTAAATGATTGTTTTTTCTTGTTACATGAGATGGGAAAAAAAACAAAGGAGAAAGAAAACTAAGTTCTAACGAAAGAGACACCAACGAAATCAGCTAACAAGGTTGAGGACAAACAGGAAGGTGGTTTATGAATCATAAAATAACCATGGTAATATCAGCACAAACATTGCCCTCGCGTAGAATATGGTTGAGGGTCAATGATTGTTCTAGTGAATTTGGATTCTCTGGTGATTCGACACTTTTTTTAGTAGAACAGTCTTAATTCTTATTCACATATGGATAAACAATTTTTGGTTATGATTTTTCTGAGTTAAATATGGATGAGGAATTTATTTTAAAAGTGATTAAAATAATTGGTAGGTAATGACATGCACATCTAGCCTTGTTGTCATATAAATAAAATTCCTACTTTTTATGATAAATTACAATATGACATGGCCTCCTAAAAAATTATTAAGAAAACCCTACAATAGTCTTCTGAAAAAATACATGGCCTCCATACACAGTAGTTGTTGAAATTGAGAAACCAGTAGTATATAGAATAGAACTTGTCTAATCATTGACCAAATTCACTCTTGCCATGATCTAATCAGAAGACTTTTGCCAATGTTGTCTGTTTGATTTGTAAAGTGGTCTCCTTCTAAGGGTAATACCAAATAACCATAAATGTAGTCGTAGATGACATAGGCTTCTCAAGCTCTGATATGTAGGCATAACTTGCTATTTTTTTTAATATCACCTTGGTTTGGAAAACAAAAAGGGTACAAGAAATTTATAATTGAATTAGACTCTCCAATGCCTATAAATTTATTTATTTATATTGCAACAAGTACTCAAACTTATCACAGTGTTGAACAAAAAATCTGATATAGAAATATGCTGCTGAGACTAAGAGATTAAGAATTCTAATTTGGTCCATGCTCCCCAAGAAGGGAACCATTGTGTGAATTACTTAACAAAGATGGGTGCTAGAAGTAATTTTTTCTAATTGCTGGTGTTGTTGGATTCTCCTACTGTAGGGATGGATAGGGCATGGTGTTTCTGAGGCCCTACATGTTTTCTCTTTTGTTCTGAAATTCAGACTCTCTTACGAATTCGAATTCCTTGTGGTCGTAGGTTTCCTACATTCACATAGTTAACCACAATGGTGATCGTTGAATCGAGATCAGATTTTGCATATTTTAAACTAGGCATATTAGTTTTTAAAAAACAATCAAAATATGCTTAAAGTCTGCTTCATCCAATCTCAATACAAAGACTACTTATATGATTGACGGTGTGAATGCGGGAACTGCACGCACGGAATCCGAACTCTTTGCTGTACTCATTTACTCTTTTGCAGTAACAAAAGGAATAATTGGATTATAGTATTCACAACATGCAAAGACTTGGTAAAATTGAAAAGAAATGGAAAATTCAGAAATAAGAGTTCATTCATATATTAAATTAAACAACTAGGCAAGTCACCACAGGTTTAGTGAGTGTAGTTGAGTCATCCTCTTTCACCTCAAAAGAAAAATTAAAACAAATTAAAACCTATAGGTATGTAGATGTACATTGTAGGCTAAGATGAGCCATTACATACATATATCAATTAATAATGAAGACAACCCATTAACAAATGAAGATTAGGTCACCATGCTTACTGTACCTCAATAAAATAAAAATTAACTCAGCAAATGGGCCACAACCTTCACTTTCAAGATCTAGCTGGCATAGATCCAGTCAAAAAAGAGGTAAAAAAAAAAAGTAAAAGAAAATTATTTCAAGTCTACACAGTAGGTGCAGATAATTTCCCAGCTTGGTCCAAAACATGAAGAAACTCGGTCCTGGTCCTAACAAGCCTGTGAAAAACCTCTCTAATCTGTAACTGCAAAGGTTCCAATCCTTCATCCATCTTCCTACAAATATCAGCCAATTCCTCCACATGTACCTTAACCTCATCCAAACGTTCAGTTTCACCAGGAAATTGAAAAGACTCAGCAAAATCAATAAGCCACTGTCCCACCTTTTCCATCTTCTGCATCTCTTCCAACAATCCAACTGTGCCTTTCTTCTCTTTCTTCTTCCATTCCTCTGCAATCTTATCTTGCAAACCAATCATAGGTTGTGCCCAAGCCAATTGCCTTGGGAATGGTAGATGACTACCAAGCCCATTCCTCTCTTGACAAGGAATTGCTGCAGCAAGAGTCCACATAACAAAAACCAATATAGTACTCATTATGTATAGTGGCACAGCCAAACCCGTTGCTTCAGCGCCACGTGGTGCAGCCAAATTTGAAGACATGGCATGGATTTGTTTTGCAGCAGACCAATTTCTCGCCATTGTCCATGACAGCGATCGGAAACTTCCACTACCACGATCCTTATTCCCAGCATTTCCTCTTCTTCCAAAGGACCTATTATATATAGTTAGAGTTTGTTAAAACCATTCTACCAATTATTATTAATTGTAACGATTCAGTACACCCAATCTACGAATTATTACTTGTAACGATTAAGTACACTTGTTATACTAATGAATTTGTTCGTTTAGGTATTGTTGCGATATAGCATATCATATTGCAATAAACTTCCAGAATTCTATCAATTTCAAATAATCAATGATTCTCTCGATTAAATTAATTTTTCTCAATTGGATTCTACCATGGTTCTCAATTACATACCTGCTTCTCTCTGTTCCCTTGGAACTTCCACATTCTTTGTCTTCATGCATCATCACGGTGACAAGAGAATTCAATGCCTTTTTCGCCCTTCGGACCTGACCATCACCCATAGGCCTAGGTTCAAGAGCCACGACAGCGATCTCAGCGAGCCTCTGGAGATTCCTGATAGCATCAATGCCGAGAGTAACAGCATTGCAAACATCGAGTGCTTTAACAACGCGATCAAGGAGATCAGGGAGAAGTCTATCAAGAGGTGGCTTGCAGATTTGAGCAGGATCACGACCCATCATAACAACAGCTTTAAATTCAGCTTCACAACAAAGAAGCTCATCGAGAAGTTTCCGAATCCAGCCAATTGAAAGAAGCGCGTCGCTGGAAGGATCCTCCGTTGTCGAAGATAATAGATCAGAGAATCTATCACTGACGTGTTTTTGGAAAAGTTCAAGGTCTTCTTGCTCTTGATCATGGCTACCATCCATTGACATAACTTGGTTTCTACGAATGCTTATTCTGCCCAAAAATGAGCTTTGTTGGTTCTCTGTGGTTGGAGGCATGTTTTTGTTGAGTTTGAGAAAATGAAAATGAAAATTGAGAAATGAAAAGAGAAAGAAAGAAAGAAAGGGTCTAAAGTGATTAGACCAAATTGAAAGAAAGGTTTGTAAAAGATAAAGCGTTGCCGTCAGTTTTGGAAGTTATTATATCTATATATACGCGCGAGATTTAAGGTAAGGCGTTGTCTAAGACCAGACCGTTTCTTTCTTTTCTATTTATGTTGTTGATTTATTCACTCACTTTTATCCTCTCATTTTCCCATAGTCAACTTGTATTGTATATATTCCTGCCTCTTTGGGTGAAGAATTGAATATCCCTGCCTCTTTTGCTTTTATTAATTCATTAAAATGTTACATTTATGTGTTAAGCTATTCTGTCCCGTAGTTGGCTCATATGTAATGCAACTAGTGTGTTAACCCGTGAAATGCACGGGTGATAGGTTATTAATTTTTAATTGAAAAAATATATTATTTTTTATTTATCAATGAAATTTATTTATCTCGTGTTTTTTCAAATATGTCCATGTTTTTCTTTTTGCCGCAATGACAAATATGTGTTCCGTATTTTTTACGTTTTATTTTTTAGTGTTGGATCCAGTTTGTGGATCTTTTTTCTTTTTCTTTTTATTGTTTTGATTTTGCCCGTTAGGATTGTTAACTGGGTCAGGTTTTATGTCCCCCGCAGTTTTGTTGTAATTTTCTCCCTTATTTTAATAATATATATGAGCAATCGACAACAAATAAGAGTATGGTTTCAACTTAGTTGAAAACTATTCTTTTTTATGACATTTTGCTCTTGGCCTATAAAAAAAAAAGATGTGTGTCTTGTGCTTTTATGCATAGTAAAAATATATTTCTATTAGTTTTTATATATATTAACGAAAAACATTTGTATTTTTTTTGTATTAATCACAAATATTTGTCACTTGTTTTTTCTTTAGATTTATCAATGACAAATATTTCTCCCATATTTTTTATTTATTAATGACTAATATTTAACAATGATTTTTATTTTATTTTTATTTTTA
>Ga0315914_1005347_pt1 | contig 18726 bp, 9 predicted proteins | sample MpolenodulesMG_FD_203920 | JGI IMG/M metagenome (GOLD analysis project Ga0315914, IMG submission 203920) | Medicago polymorpha root nodule microbial communities from Los Angeles, California, United States - elongated nodules | ecosystem: Host-associated > Plants > Roots > Nodule | place: USA... | reverse complement strand
TTGGTCTTCAAGAGGAAGAAGAAGAAGCCATTGGAATTGGAAGTGAAAAGAATGAATTTTTTTCTTCTGATTTTTTTAATTCTTTTTTAATTTATTTAATTTAAAAATTGATTTTTTGGTTTTTTTTATTTTTTTAATAAATTAATTACACACGTGGCCTGCCACGTAGGCTTTGAATAAGTCAAAATTGACCAAAGATGCAAAGGGGCTAAATCTTAGAGGGCCAAAATTGTAGTTTTTGTACTTAAGGGGCCAAAATTGCAAGTTTTTGAAAGTTAGGGGGGGGGGGAAGGGCACTTTAGTCTAATTGTTATTATTAGGACAATAGAAATTAAATGAAAATACTTTTGCATAAAAAATATGGGAAAATGCTAACTTCGTGCATTAAAGACACAAGTTAATAAATCAAATATAGAGATAATCTATTAGAATGTGTGTATTATACTTAATCCGTAACTTTTTAAGGAAATGAATGTACAAAACTTTAAAAAATATTTCTTATTTTAAATTTCTTAATATATGTCATAATGACACAAGTTAACACTACCTAAATTGATGTAATTATAACATATTTGTATTTTTAAGATAATTTTTTTTTTATATAGTATTCTTTAAACTTTAAACAATGTTCTTAATCATTTGTTAGTAGAAAGGGTCATTCTATGCGGTCAAACTTTAGTTTGTGTTTTTTATCTTAAGTCCGTTTAACAAAGTATGTAATAAAAAAGGTCATGTTAACTAACATTCCAGAGTCCTTAAAAAAATAAAATTCTAGAGTCATTGGTTAACATCTTCCATAAAGAAAATTATCCTTAAAATAACGTAGTTATCTTGAAAATACAACTGTCAAAGTAATAATCGCACATGTTGTTAAAATCCCTTTTTAAATCTTAAACTCCATTGATTCTAGGTTCTAGTTATGATTTTCATGTTAAATTCTATTTAAAATCATTTACGATTGAAATCCAATTCAAAAATGAGTTTACGCGATTTAACTTTGTAAAATCGTTAAAAGTTGGAAGGTTTCGTCTACTCGAATGGTTTTACTTTCAAAAGCCCAATTTTATTTTTGACCCATTTAAAAAAAAAATTCAATATCTCTATGAACTTAACATAGTTGATAGAAAAATTGCATAATAAATATATAATGCAATGTTCGAGTACTACATGGGTTGCAATAATGTGTTATTATTAGGACAATATTAATAATGCTCTAAAGGTATGTTTGAGAAATTAAATCAAAAAACTTTTGCATAAAAATATATAATGCGAACCAGTATTTGAGAGATGTTAGTTAAGGAGACAAATATTGTAGATATTTTTTGAAATTTGTGTAGTCAAAATTTTAAAAGTATAACAAATACTCTTTTCAATATACAAATTTATCTTTTTGTTTCCTTTAACCAGTGCCCTGAGTACTGGTTAACATTACCATTGTTTAAATAAATTCTTAATCATTTGTTAGTGTAAGTTTATAACCCTTATTAGTTTGGTTTGTCATTCATCATTAATTAGAACAAAAGGTCATTCTACGCAGTCAAACTTTGGTGTTTGTTTTTTGTTTGTCAAGGAAGTAAAAGTTTTTATGCGAGTATTATTTTAAGTCCGTTTAAGAAAATATATAATAATAAAAAGTCATGCTATCAAGTATTCCAGAGGTACTGGTTAGCATCTCTTATATAAAAAAATCGTAAACTCCATTGATTCTAGGTTTCTAGCTATGATATTCTTGTTAAATTCTCTTTAAGATCATTTGTGATTGAAATCCAAGTCAAAATGAGTTTAAGGGGTTTAACTTTGTAAAATCGTCTAAACTCGCAAGTTTTCGTCTACTCAAGTGGTTTTACATTCAAAAGCCTAATTTTATTTTTGACCTATTTAAAAAGTCTTTTTCAATATCCATGTGAGTTTAGCTTAGTTAATAAAAACATTGCATAATAAATACACGAGTTGTGGTTCAAACCTCGAACACCCACTTATTCACCTTAATAAAATGAATTTCTAGTTTTTTATTTCTTTCTTTTTGCAGAGTATATCATACTAAATGTATTCCCTTTGTAGCACATATCTCATAACCATTTTGTACTTTTACTTTCTCAATGATCTTGACAAATAAATTCTTCCTTAAAAGCCAAAATCTTTGCACCCATATTGTCTTTGTTGGGCTGACTTTTGCGTGGCGTATATTAAGAATGAAGACGAACATGGGCTTTGGCCCTCTTTTGTATAAAAAAAAAAAAAAGAATGAAGACGAACATTGTTATAAGAACGTCATGAAAATTTTGTTTTCTTTGTAACCTATCTCATGAAATTCACTAAATAGCTCATGTTAAATAAACAATAATATCTTCCTTCAAAAAAAAAAACAATAATATTATAATTCTTAAACTGCTTTTGTTTGAATAGTTTTTGTTTATGATTAGTTTTAAAACCTCAACACGCTTTAACAAAAACCCTCGCTTAAGATCCCATGATTTTTTGAAAAGTTTCGATGGATTTTCAAAACCGACGATGTAATTTTTTAATTGAATAACATTTTTCTTTAAAACAATGTCTTCTTCTTTAGGAGATTCTTTTTCTTTAATGATCTCATTTAACTTAAAAGTTTCATTTTTTTTTGTTGATTGAGAATCTCTTATGATTTTAAGAAGATTTTCATTTATGCTTATCAAATTCTCTTTTGCCTATTTAATTTCAGAATTTTATTTTCTTAATCTTTCACAAGTCTCTTCAAGAATTTGAGAGTTATAAAAAGATTATCAAACAGATGTTCAATTTTTTAACAAGATGAACATAGTTCAAGATTTACCTCTTCATTACTTGAATTTGCCATTATACATAAGTTAGCTTGTTCATCTTTGTTTGTTTGTTCTTCTGGATCATCCCAAGTAGTCATCATGAATTTTTGTTTGAATTGAAAATTATAGGATTTCCTTTTGTTTAATGGATATTCAAATTTGTAATGTTTAGGCTTGTAGCATCCATAGCAGATGACTTAACTTTTGTCAACTTCTGGTTTTGAATTTTTTTGTTTGTAGGAAAAGTTCTTTTGTTCTGATCTCTGCCTTTTATCAGCCTGTGTAATTTTTTGGATAGAATATGATTTCATCTTCATTTTCTTCTTGATAATCTTTTTGTTCTTGATTGTTAAGGTCCGTATCTTCTTCTTGAATTTGAAATTCTTGATTTGTTCTGAAGGAAATCATTTTGCCTTTATTTGAAGATTTGTTATCTTATAGTAGAACTTCATGAGCTTTTAAAGATCCAATTAGATATTCTAATCCGAGTTTTGTAAGATCTTTTGCTTCTTTTATTGCAGTTACAATATGTCTCTAGAATTTTGGAAGATATCTTAGAATTTTCCATACCCTTTCATGAGTGGTAAAATTCTTTTCAAAAGATCATAATTCATTCATAATGATAGTAACCTTTCCATGCATTTCATCTATGGTTTAAGTTTATTTCATTTTGAATAGTTGAAATTTTTGTACTCCGATATCAATTTTTTTCTTTCACATGACCGGTGCCTTCATGATGAGTTTTTAAGGCATCTCAAATTTCTTTAACGGTTTTGTATTCTTGTGTTTGATGACATGTCATTTTACGTCATTCTTTGCATATTTTTCAGTAGGTTTTAGCAGCAAAAAAGAGGAGTATTAGAACGATTGCATATGATTTCGGGACTTTTGTAATGTTTTCTATATTTGAGTCTGTAATTTTAGTTTTCCCGAAACATAGCAATTTTAGGGGGGTTTTGAAGTAATTCACGAAGAAATCATGCAAATTGGCTAATCAAGAACAACTGAAGAATTGTCAAGACTTTGGGAAGACAAAGAATGAAGATTCAAGAGGCCTCAGGAGACTTTACATATGAAGGAATTATGTTTCCAAGTTCCGAGACAAGTTATTTGAAGACGAAGACCTAAAAACGACGAATATCCAAGAAATTGGGCCTGAAAGCACAAGAGCATGGGCCTAGGGAATTTGCAACAAGGCATATGTGCCATAAGCATATGCCATGTGCCCCAAGCATCTTAAAATGCGGGGGCGCAAGCGTAATTTTATTCGTTTTTTTGGGTTTAGCCCGCGTTTTTAGCCCAAACCCAGGAAGAAATCTCCACTATAAATACTAGCATTCCTCATTCAGAATTTCTCGTTCAGAACTGTGGCAGTTCAAGAGGAAGGCTACTTTGGAGCTTCGGGAGAGAATCTATCTTCTCCTTGATTTTCTAGGGTATGTTTTTATCTTTAGTAATATGTTTTTAGTTAGCATGTGTAACTAAATCTTTTTAGGTTAGAGTTCTAAGATGAACCTCTGTATATTTTTGTTGGATATTTATTTAATTTAATATGTCGTTTATTTTATTTATTTATTCTTTTGTTCGCTATTAAGTTTTATTAGGAAGTAGTTTTATTTCTGTGAGAGATACAACCCTAGATTAAGTACTTAGGTTGCGACAGAGCCTAATATTGCTATCACTGATTGGATGCTAATATCTTGATATTTATATCCCTTTATTGATAACTATCTGTCTAGGAAGTAAGTGATTATTAACTAGCCAAATATATCATAGGAATTGTTGACCCTAGACGTAGGTACCCAGTGGCTAGAACCCATTGGGTCAGGTGGTGCCTTATTGAAGCTAGGAATTAACTGGTTAGTAATTAGGGAAACAAGCATCTATCTGTCCGACTTAAAGTTATAACCTAATAAGACCATTCTCTTGAAACCCTTAGTAAGGTAGACGTAGATTAGGGCTTCCCGTTTGTAGAACTACTAAGAAAGCGTAGTTAGAGTGTGCTATGAGTGTCCTAAGATTCATAGATGGGCAAACCTAAGGGAACCTTGGCCTTCATTGCCTTGGGAAACACTGGAAAGCCAATATAAAGTTATATTTCAATTACCTTTGAATTAACAAGACCCCACACGTAAGGATCACCTTGCGATCAACTTGTGCAGTTAGGCATTGGAGGGATACACCTAATTAGGTACTCAGTGGCTAAAACCCATCGAGTCAGGTGGTGCCTTACCTAAGTAGGAACGTCCCAACGACCTCATCACTTGTATAGTCTACCTAAGATAAATAAATGCGACATTTATATTACTTATTATCCAACAACACACACACACACACACACACACACACACACACACACACACACACACACACACATATAAGATTCGAAGAATCCTAACCGTTGCTTATTTTTCTGCAACCAAAACAAGTAAACTTACTCTGTTGCAAACAGATAAAAATTATAACCTAACTTTTATTCCGTCAAAAATAAGTAACAAGAATTGTTTGGACGAAAGGACAATCTCTGTGGATACGATACTTTACTTATTACTTTATTACTTGGTCAACGATTGGTACACTTGCCATATTGCAAACGCATCAACCGTGCATCAGTGTTTTATCATATTCTTCCCTGCTCAATGCCATTGTTAGAAATAATTTATCTTTAAAATTTAGTAGAACACACTTACCTTCATCTTTTGTCCAGTCTTCTTGTTTCTTAGTATTTAGATCCTTATCTCGTGGAACATAGTTTCCGGCTTCTACTACAGTTGAAGAGATAATTTCATATTTCCTTTCCAGAAATAATAATCAGCTCCTTGAAAGAGAAGAGGTATGATTGAGAATTCTCCTTCTAAGACATATTTAACTTTAGACATTTCTTTTTCTCTTAAATCTTTTTCTCGTACACTGTTACCTTGGAACCAAACTCTGATACCACATGAAGTTAAATAATATTACAAGAAAGAGGAGGTTTGAATTATGATCTAATAAAAATTTACTCATAAAAATTCTCAAGTATTAAACTTGGATGAAGTTAGTGGGTTAGAAAATAATTGTGCCAAAAATAAAATGAAAAATTCTAACATATTTACGCTAATCAAATAATTTAAATTTTGGGTTATATGAATTGCACATAATATAATCCAAGATGATTTACATATATAGTAATAGATAGTGATAATTCATATGCAAGACATGTTCACTGCTGGTAGTGAAAACATCTTCAGAGGTTTGTCAATTGTCATAGGCAATGGCTGAGATGGTAAAGAACCCAAATGTGATGGAAGAAGCACATGTTGGCTTACTTAAAGTGTATCATAAAAGAAACATTGAGACTACACCTTGTTGTACCAATGTTGAGTTGCCAATTGCCATGTTACTTTACCACTTTGATTGGAAGCATCCCAATGGAATGAAGAATGAGGAACTTGACATGAGTGAGTCACTGGGAATTGCTATAAGAAGAAAAAAAAATGATCTCTGCTTGATTCATACCTCAATAGTAAAAGCTCCTGCGGGAGCGCAACAAACTAGCCTATTCCATTTCATTCCACTCCATTCTACCCTATACCACCTATTCTAGCTATTCAGATGCACAACATTAAATACCTTGAGAGCACCAAACACACGATTGTTAATTTCAATCTCTTTCCAAAACTTGTCTTCAGAAGATTCTCAGGTATGGCTTTTACTCTCTTTGTTACCAATCTACTAATCTCTCCCCAAAATTTGTTTGTATTCTCTTTCTCCATCCTCTCCGACGCTCCTCTTTCCCTCGCCGTCCCCGACCGACCATGTTATTTTCAACAGTTTAACAAAGTTCCCAGCAAACCATTACTCATGGGTGCTATTTCATTAGGGTTTTGAGGATTAGTGATTTAAGGTTTTTTGATATGACATTCTACTATTGTTTGTTAGTATGATAAATATGGTTTTTGTGAAATTGTGTACTTCTTATTTATTGAAGATTGAAGAATAACCAAATGTTGATTTTCTACAGACAAAAATTAAGCAGTAAACATTTCATGTAATAGAAATACAAATAACATGAACAGAGCCTAAACGCAGTTCTTGAAGGACTTGTGCACTTGATATATTGAAGGACCTGCACAGAGCCTAAACGCAGTTGTATTGTCTCCATTGTGCATAAAGCCTAATTGTTTTTCTAGTTTTTTCTTATCCTATTACGCTTAGCTATTTGCATAGTTTTGACTTGTTTATCATCAATGCTTGCAGTGTAAGTGTGTTTGGAGCCTCAACCTTGTGAAAAAGATGACACCATATGTGGAGGACCGGGAAAAAAGAATTGTAGATAATAATAAAAAGATTAACGCTCTCAATCTGCAAAATCTCGCCCAATCCCTTATCGAATCCTCTTCTGCCACTAAAAAACCTTCATCAGTATGTTTGAATAATTATGAAATTTTAGAACTTTTTTTTATCCAAGGGTGCTTCATTTGTAGTATTTGTTTCTTACGTTAAAACCTTCACGGGTATGATTGTTGATAATTTTTTTTGTTAAATAAAAACTATAGAACTTTCACTCATAAAGTTACCATTTATATTTCATGTTTCTCCTTTCTTGATTCTGTTAAGTTGTTACAGTTTTTATTCTAAAGTTTGGTTTGGAGTTGGATGAATTAGTGGTGATTGATCAATAATTTGATTTATTCAATTAATTATATTTTCTCATAGGAAACAGGATATAACTCTTTGTAAGTGAACAACTGTTATTACAGTGTGTACCTCTATTTTCTAGCTAAGAGCTCTGCCTGTTCGAATTAGTTAATATGTGTAAGTTTAACAATAATTTCTATAAGAATTTAGTGGTTGCAGGTTTAGTTAAAGCTAGGGTGGGATATTTTCAAAAATTGAGAACTTAGATTGATGTTAACTAATATGGTTTGTTATCTGGTAAAAAGTTTGAGGTAATATCACGACATTTAGGTGATTGATGTTTAAATAATATGGTTTCACGCTTCTGACTTCTAATCACCGTTTTTGTTACTTTTTAGCTTTGTGATGTGTATACTATATTGAATGATCATGTGGTACAACAAAAAAGAATTGCTGATCAACTCATGGTAATAAGATATGATAATTTTGCAATATATGCTAAAATGATTATGCTCAAACGGTTTGCCAAAGTAGTAGTGATAATGTAACCTTTGGTTAGTGGTAAAATTTAGTAGGAATTGTTTTGTTAAATTTAGTTTTCGTATGTTTTAGTAGTATTATGCGTGATACTACTAAAACATGGAGAAGGTTCATACTGTCGGTACTGAGACATGGAGAAGGATTCCAGATTTCCCTTATGGTGTCCCTTTTGATGATGAATTAGCAAAGTTTGTATGCGGAACTGTTAATTGGCTGACACGTTATGATTCAGATTATGTCATTGTTTCTCTTGATTTGGAGAAGGAATCTTATAGAAAGCTATTGATGCCTTATTACGGAGAGGTGGTTGTGAAAAATTGAACCTTAGAGGTGCTCAAGGATTGCTTGTGCGCTCTTGCTTTTGCTCATACTTTTTTGGATGTTTGGCTTTTGAAGGAGTTTGGAAATGATGAATTCGGGATTAAATTGTTCCGTCTTCCTAGCATGGAAGATCCTTATGGTTTTTGTTTTTATGAAAGGTTACTGTATGTTTTTGAGGATGGGAAAGTACTGCTCCAATTTCATGAGAAGTTGGTTGTTTACAATCCCATAGATGGTACTCTCAAGACTCTAGAAATTCAACATATATATGGTGTTTCAGAAGTCTACCATGAGAGTGTAGTATCACCTCTTTGTTTTGACATATGCAGCGGGTATTGAGCAGAAAATTGCTTTTAACCAGATCATTTTCACCAAAATCAGTGGTGTTTTAGTTTCAAGAATTGTGCATGTAATGATGTAAAAACAACATTTACCCCGTCAAATATATGTCGCAGTGATTTTGAATTTGTCTTGTAACTCATGTTACCAAAATTAGTTGCACAATTGTGATCTGGTCGATGAAATGATAGTAAGGAACTTGATAAAGGTGCAGCCATTAAGCCAAAGATAACTCTGCTTAAATCAACAACCTTCCCTATTGCTTTTGTTGAATCAAGCAACCTTGGGTAACAAAATTTGCTCCCACAAAACGTAGCATATATCAAAGGTTAAAATCATGCAAAGTTATTTTGCTAAACATTTACCACTCACTACGTTAATGTTACAGTGATAAACTCTTAACAATAACCTAGCACCTCAAGTGTAAGACACTAACAAGTTAAAAACAATTATCATAAACAATAAAAGTTTATGTATTCATACTACATGGCAGTATACAAATTTCAAATCATGTGTCTTTGTATTGGTACATAATTTATAAACATTTCTAAACCCACGCTGACCCTAAAAAGTTTGATCATAGTTAACTAGGTTTGTGTAGTGGCAAGAAATTAATCCAGGTTAATTCAAAATATCCTACATAAATATTAAATACAAGCAACAAAATGTTAAAGAAAATATAAAAATCCACATTGTAACATTGAGAGATGCAGCCCTTGCCTGCATTCTCAATTCAATTTCACTAATCCTCCTCCTCATCATCTTCAGCTATAACTGAAAAATTCAGAGGCTGCAAGCGTGCAATCAACTTTGTCAAGAAAAATCACAATAACAAACTAGAAAATCAATGAAAGTTAGCTGAAATAGCACTTATCTAGAAACAAGCAATTGCATTTTCTAAACGTCAAATAAGAAAATAGTTATGAAGTATAGATACTAACACAAACATGACATTGACAAATCGACATAGGTAATAATTTGAGAAATATATTATGTGTCAGTGACAGATACCAAACACACCTTCAATATGATGTGCAGTGCTATATAGATTCGATTAGATTCAAGATGGATTCAAAAAGATCATCATGATGTATTTACATACCTCTTGTGCTCCTTTGGTGGTTGCTTCTCAGACTTCTTTGTGTTTGGATCCGCACGAATGGCAGCACGCACCTTTTTTTGTATCGTTCCTCAATCCCATGAGCCTCTATCCCATGCTTGAAATATTCAGTGAAGTGTGACTGGTATTTATCTGGTTCATATTCCATCAACACCTACAATGAACACCATAAAGTATAAAGGTTGTAACCAAAATTTCTAGATACCTTTATAATGAATGCACTAAAAATAAGGAGAACAAAGTACAATTTTCCCACTGCCTTCATATAGTAAGCAACATGTCTAACAAAGATATTTTTACGGCGAGCCTCAGCATCAAGCTCTTTCTTCTCCTTGTCGAAACCAACAAACCTTTTATCACTGCGGGGAATCTAACATAAGATAATGTCACCCTTGCAAGTAGATGGGCATCACCATTTGCTTGTCTCCTAATGAAACTTATCTTAAAGTTTTGGTAGATTCTAAGTGAAGTTTTACAAATATAAAGAACAACGCAAAACATCGAGTTAGTGTTGAGTCTCCTAGGAATGTGGTTCAACCACTTACTTGAAATCAAGTTCGATAGACATCTTCGATAGACCTAGTTCATTCACATCTCGTTGAACCCCAACTTTCGCATCATCCCCTGAACAAAATTCCAACTTACTCGGTCATATGCTTTACTGGTATTATCTTTAAAGCTACTTCACCTTTCAATCCATCTGGTCCAAGTGCCTTATATGAATGCATTTGGAAATAGTGCCGTCTAAATTCTTCCATGGTGAAAGGTGCTAATAGGAAATCATTTTCTACTTGGATTATGTATGGTTTGACTAGGTCTATGATATATTGATATTCTATTCTCTTAAAAAAAAAATTTGATATTCTATTGAATTAAACTTATTATTTCAAGCACCTTATTCTATTAAAATAAAACTGAAACGATGATTTGTTTGTAAATGAAAGCAAGATACAAGTACAAATGTAACCATCAAGAAAAAGTATAAGTGTAGATAGAATGCCTTAAAAAAGTACAAATGTAGAAGGGATTAATTATTGCAAAAGCTTCTTAATTATATTAACTTATCACCACTTACTATACCTACCTAGTTTGTCTTATTTTCTTTTGAAGGATAAACCGCAACAAACAAAAATATACAAAAAGTTGCCCATGTTCTAAGCTGGTCACAGCTAGCTGGCCATTCTAATTTATTAATTGACTTACACTCAAAATAATTAATAAGAACTACTACTTTATGCTATTAGGAATGGACAGTTACTAGAGAAATGCTGGTTGCTTACAAATTGGTACATTTCTGCCGAACTTGTTCATATATGTCTATTGTCCGGTCCATTCCAATGGAAATGATATGTGGTGGGGAAGAGGGGACATGTCATTACATTGGGGAGTTAGCTACATCAAACTGTACCATGCACTTTCTTTTGTTTTTTTTCCCATTCTTATTTTCTTTTTTCATATATAAACGTGTAGAAAGTTGAACTTATATTGCATTGCATGTACCCGAGTACATGTTCAAATGGAAATATATAGCATGACATTCCTAAGAAGTCTATTCAATAATAGTCTTATTACAAGTTATGAGATTAATTAATCTTCTATCAAATACTTCTTAAAAAAAATAAATCTTCTATCAATATTTCAAATTAGTTTTTGTCTTTGTCAAAAACTTTTTAGTTAGTTCTCTCCTCATGTGACAAAAACATAAAGATGGAGATCTAATAGCGAAACTTTACTTTTGACAAAGATAATTACTATTTTAAAATATTAATAAAGTCAAAGACTAATTTAAGAATGACTTACAAAGACATGAACAAATTTAGTGGTTTATTCTAAAAATATTACATAGAAGTGACGTAGAAGAGAATGGTGTTTTAGTTTGTTTAATTCAAAGGTACAATATAATATACCTATTGGCATGTGTCGCTGCACATGCACACTTCATTTGGTTATAACACATGGTAGCACATGCTCAAATCTTTATAAAATAGGCAACCCAATCTTAACAAAGTCATGGATATAGTACTCGTTTTCAACGAGGTCTAAATTTAAAATATCGTAAAATATATTGACTTTTTTACGCATAACAAAAGTTACTTGTAACATCAACGATATTAGTAAAAAACAAAAAAAAGAGTATCTTTCTAAGATATTTGGTCTTCAACTTTGACTAAAAAAAATTGGTCTTCAACTTTTAATTAAAATATATACTTCTTGGTCAACAAAATCTTTTAAAATATACTTTATTAGTAGTTAGCTGCATGGTTTTGTCTATCTTAAATCCTCATAGCCCGTTTTCAAACTGATGATCACTATAAGAATTTGGGTCGATCTGATAAGGGCGACCTTGATGGCAGGTGGTTCAATACAAATATTTGATAGATGTTAATACCATCTTGAAATTAGGATATCTTAAAAGTTCTTCATTTAATAAGATATGATAAGGTGACATTAATAACATGTGGTTCAACATAGATAGTCGATAGATGCTAACACAATCTTAAAATTAGAGTATCTTAAAAGTTCTACATTTGATAAAATATATAATATGAATAAAAATTTATAAGTGAAAACAATTATGACTTTATAAGTTGGTTTTATAATAGGTGTTAGATCAAATCCATATTTTATAAAGTGCAAGACTTCGCAATTATTTTATAGACAAATTAGTATTTTGTGGAGTGCTCTAGACTTCCTTGTCGAACTTTTTTCTTTGCTCCAACTTAACCATTTGAACTAGGAAAACAAGCATCATTAAGAATTTTCATATACATGACTTGTGTATCGTGTATGATATATTAGTTTTTTATTTTTAAAAGCCAATTTTTTTTTAGAATACTACTTCAAGCACAAAGGCGTGCCAATAAAATAATAGATCAAGTAAATAGGGCAGTAACTAAGCCACAAAATTTCAAGATAATTTGAAATAATGATGTTTGCTAGAACTTAGTTTAGCTTTGCCTCTTTTCATTGTTTTTTTTATCTTCTTTTCGTTCTTTTTTATAAACAAAATGAATAAGGGAAAAGGAGATTCAGTTATATCTAATTTATCAGATAACCCAACTATTACAATTGCTGACCATGAAAACCAAACCAATTAGGTATAGAATTACAAGCAAGACCAACTTGCACACGAAGCCAGCAAGAAAAAAAAAACCAAAGAAAAATATTTGGGTTACATGCAAATTACATATACACAAGAGAGTGATCACAACAAAAATAATCAAATGTTGTCAATATTCCATCCATATTTCAATGTTTCTTCGACAAATACTCTAGTACATATTCTTTTATATATGTACGTATATATATAAGTGTAAGATCACTTGTTCTCATTGAGAAAGACAATACCTTGCTCACATTTGATTATTTGGTCTTCAACATGAGCAAATAATGTGTCACATGTATCATTACCCACCAAGCTTTTTGCCTTCAATGCCTCTCTTTCCCAATCAGTGTTATATACCACAACAAGAATTGATACCACACATGCTATTTGTGCTGCCAACAAACCATAACAAAACCCCACCAACCCTAATTTCAAAACAAACCCCAACACTATTCCTATTGGCGCCCCCACCAAGTAAAATGAGTAAAAATTTATCCCTGCCCCAATACCTGGCCTTGCACTCCCTCTAAGTATTCCACAACTAGTTGTTTGTGGACAATTTGCTAACTCACAAACACCAATTATAGGTAAAACCGCCATTGTCAACTCTAGCACCTCTTTATCATTTGTGAACACCTTCCCCCATTTTTCTCTTCCTAATGTTGTCCATAATAACCCTAATGTTGAACTTGCTAGTGACACTCCAATTGCTACCATAGTTGACAAATTTGCTCTTGATGGTTGACCAGCTCCAAGTGCATTCCCTACCCTTGTTGAAACCGAAGCACTAAGTGCCGTTGGTAAAGTGTACATAAGTGATGTTGTTTGTATCACTATTCCCGCCGTGGCTAAAGCTACACGAGGGTTATAAAGGTAACCAGTTAGAATTGTCATGAATTCATACCACCACCATTCTAAACAAACTCCAAGACAACTCTGAATGGAAAACCTTATTAACATGCCCCATTCTTTGCCTAGGGTTTTGACACTTGTTGGTTTTTCTTGTTGTGATGATAACAAGGGAGAACTAGGGATAGGTATGGAGATTGAAACATGTGAGATATGCATGTAGAACATGTATGATAAAAGAAAGAAAAGGGTATTGAAATTGGCAACAAAAGCTGAAATAGCAATACCTTGTACACCAAGGTGAAGTTTGAAGGTTAAGAAAATTATGATAGGGATGTGAATGATAACGGAAAGTGAAGTGCACCACAATAATGGCCAAGTTGTTCCTTTGCTACGTAAATAGACGCGAATTGGATGAAGGAAGCTATTCGCTATAAGATCGGGAATCGAGAGGCGGCAATAGAGGCTTGCTATTCTTGTTATGTCTTGATTTTGATGAAGGGATAGCATGAATGGTTCAAGATTGAGCCACAAAAGTGAAATGGGTAATGAAGCTACTAATAACATGAGAATTGTTCTTCTTAATATGAGAGAGACTAAGGAGAAGTTTTGTGAACCAATGGCTTGAGTACATAGAGGCTCCATTCCCATGGCTAGACCTGAAAGGACTGAGTAACCGGTTACATTGGTGAAGCCTATGGCCAAAGCACCACTTGCTAACTCAAGGCTTCCCAACTTTCCCATGCAAACAACTAAGATCATGTTTTTGAGGTATCCTACTATGCTCATGGCTGCTATTGGGAAACCTATATCCATCATTCTCTTTAGCTCGTCCACCACCTGAAAAACAAAACAAAAACATACAAGTACATATAAGACATAGTTTCTCTACAGCCCCATCTTTCTCCAATGAAATATACTATAAGGATCCATGTTAATAGATATGCTATGCTATGATGTTATTTTTTTTTTGGACTAATGCTATGCTATGATATTGATGAAGAAATGGTATATGAAAACTATATGGAATTTTAATATGCTATGCTCCCTCTGATTAAAGGTCGGCTATAACAGCTCTCTGGTCAAATGTCAGTTATCGATGACATTTGACCGGAGAGAGGCAGCAAAAAGGATCCATGTAAGTATATACTATGAGTATATACTATAAGGGATGAAGAAGTGATATGTGTGAAAAATGTGAAAACCATGGGAGAGTTTTGTATGGTATATATCGTACCTCAGCAGTTGTCGGGTATGTCTTTTGGGATTTCTCTTGAGCAACCATCTTAAAACCTTTAGCTTTTCCTATCTTGTTTCCGTGTGGGTGATTTGAGGTATATAATAAGGAGAAACAAGATGAGATAATGAATGTCTTTTTTCTCCACAAGACACTCCTTCAAGTACAAGTGATATGAGAGGGGACCAGAACAAGCAATTAAATTGAGTGTGTGAGATCAATAAGTAAGACGATATATCTTTATATAAGGAATTTAAAGGTGGTGGGGTGTGTATGTGTATGAATTGTTATATTCTCACACTCACTTTCTTTTACATCATTTTTGGACCTCTTTTTTCTTTCTATTTTACTCTTTTGTTTTCCACATATCACTTTTAATTTTTTTTCTCTTTTGTTCGTTCTTTTTTCACACTATTTTGGTGGTGTGTGTATAAGTGTATATATATGCTTTCCTTAACATTAAAAGCAGGGTTTTTTTAGAAGTTATAAAGTTATGTTACATTATTATCAAAAGAGATAATGGTTCCAAAAGGCCAAACTATAACATTTGAAGCATACAATTCCATACAGTAATATGCAAGAATAAAATTAAAAAGTTCATAATTTTCAAAGAAGGCCCAAAAGTAATTGTATAATATTTTTTTAATGGAAAAAGAAATGTGCTAATAATTATTATATCAGCGTTTCCATCATGGGATACCCAAACTCAAATAAAAAGAACTTTTGCAAATGCGTTCTCACGTAGAAAATATTCAAATATTCTTTTTGTTACTTCTAAACACGACAAAGCTATGTTGCAAAAAGAAAAGGAAAAAACACTAAAATATACATATACTAGATTGGCCTAAATCAATTCGTGAATTTAGAACAAATAAGCCACATTATTGAGGAGCATTGGTAGACCAATCTAGTATTATGTATATATTTTAAAGGTAGACCAATCTCAAGTGAATAATAACACAATAGATGGGATCATATATATATTAAGCAAAATATATTAACGAGAGTATAGAAATACTAACTCATTACAACATATTATAACATAAAATCTTAAAAGTATATTCCCTCAAGAATGTGCGACTTTTGCAAAGAGTAAGAGCACAAATGCTCTTTGTCTAGTGTAAGGATTCATAACCATGTTTTGGTAATGTGGAAGGACATTCTACCTATCGATGTTACTTAGGAAATGGGGTTGAGTTTTTTTTTTCCTTTATCTTTTTCGGTCTTAGCCCTCTAGTTTTTATGAAACGAGCCTAGTAATTCTAAGTTTGATCGGGAGATAAATAAAGTAAAATAATAGTTAATCTCTTTTTGGCATAATATTTGGTTAGACGACTTCCTCTTAGTCATTTCTTTATATTTTAAAGATTTAACTGATTGAATACTCTTTTATTTTTATAATCACTCTTTAGATTTTAAAGATTCTATCAGATTGAAAACTCTTTTGTTTAGACAAGCAAAATATATAGAGTTGAAGGAGTACTCTAACTCATATAAAGCAAAAATGACATAAATATAGAGTAGAACGGGTACTCTAACTCATACATGAAGCAAAGAGTCTATACACTTAATTAAAGCAAATCAAAAAGACAACATAAAATAACTTGAATGTCAATTGGAAAAACTATAGCCCTTTTCCCTCCCTTGAGAGATATCAAACCCCATGAAATAACTTTTATATGTTCAACCACATCCTTGCAAGTCACCTTCCCTTCAAAATGATATCATTTTGGTGGATAGAAAATGAATCTTTCTATTCTTCTTGCTCATAAAGGATATCCAAATTGAGTAAAGTGATTTACATCAATAACCTTAAGAGTAATGTTTTTTTGTACGATGAGGTCAAAACAAATAATACAAAGATAAAGGCTATTTTAACCAGAAATTTTTACCCACCCTACCATGTTTTCCATCAAGTACATACATATTTGACAATTTGACCAATCAATTATACAAGAACTCTCTTTAAATTTTTCTTCCTACTAAATAACAGTATTATCCATAACCCTAATTTTCTATAATGTCATTAAAAAAAGGACCTTATTTAAACCGTGCGATATATGTATTTATCAATGGATGCTAAAAGCTCTATTCTTTACTTGTCCTATTTTGTCGTTTTCCCAAATATGTAGAAGCATAGGCATCTTCTCTGCCTCATAAGAAATGCATATATGTTTGTATTACCAGAAATTTCTTGTTCACGTTTAAAAAGAAGCTATTAATTGTGCATGTGAGGAAGGACTATTGCTATATACTGCTACTGAGGCTATGGTTGATGTACGTATTTTGGGGGCTAATACTGCATTCGTCTATATATGTGCTTTGGGAAATAACGAATATATGGCTACTTGCTGGCATTTACAATTTTTGTATTAAAAATTATTGGTATTCTTTAATTTTAGCTCGTTTAATGTTTGTATATTTAGAAAAACTCGCATGGTAAGTATAGCATGTGTGGGAAAAACCATATTTTAAGGGCTTTACATTACATAGTAAAGAAATATTTAAAATTATTAATTGTGTAAATTGTGAAATTTGATTAATAGTTTTGAAGAAGTTATGAAATATGACGTATAAAAAAATTCGCGAGCTTAGATGTTAATGTCAAAATTATTAGGCTCTACCTTTACAAAGGTTCGAATCCGCAACCTCGCATATGTGTGTGTGCATTTTAGTTATCTTTACCACTTACTCTATAGAATAAGGAAAAAATTAGGAAATATATATGTTCATTACATTCAAGATTTATTTTTTTGGGTGAAGACATTCAAGATTGAAAACCAAATTTAATATATAAAATAAAAGTAGAATATAAATATCAAATTTTCTTCATTTTTGGCTGAATCAAATTTTCTTCCCCAAAAATAACTAACCTTAAATTTTTTATTATAAAAGATTCATCAATTAAGGGATTTGTCCAATATGAACTTTTCAAAATGGGTCATATGTGGAAACTTACCATTTTTAATGAAAATATGAATTTAAAATAAAAAAAGGAAAATGCTAACTTGTGCCCTAATGACACAAGATAAGGATCTAAAAATAGAATTAAAAAAAAAATAAAAGTTTGCATTGAAAATATTAATTAGTTTTTAAACTTTTAAGATTATAAATGCACAATTTTCAAAATTAAATTTCTACTTTAGTTTATACAAAAAAAAAATTATATTTAGTTTCTTATTTTGTGCCCTTAAGACATAAGTTAACAAGACCCTTCATTAAATTTTACTAAAAATGGGAAGTGAATCCCTTAGTTAGAGGTACCATTTTAGATGCACCCCAATTTAAAAATCATCTTTGTTATTATTTTGATGTATTATTTGAAAAGCTTTCATTGGTCCTATCATTATGAATTCATTGGTCTAGCAATGATGGTCATAAACTCCCATTTTCATGGCTTTTGATAATAATAATAATAATAATTGATTAATTAATTTGTTAGTATGAGGTCACTTCACTTCATTAAGTTATGACCAAGTAGGACCTTTGAAACTAACAACATTACGGTTTTAGGGCCTTCAAGTCCACATCAGTAAACAATGTAATAAAATTAGATTGTATCGTAAGCAAAAATTGCTTTTATCACATGTATGCACCAAGCAACAAGATATTTTTGATGTAGATCCAAAATCACAAAACTTGATCAAACCTCATCACCACCTTTCCTATTGGAGCACGCACCTTGTCCTCAAAAGTTACTACACCTTAGCTTGTAATTCGTATATGTAATACACCACCCCCCCCCCCCAAAAAAAAATAGTGTAGCTTCTCCATTTACGTGGTAGCAAGGTACCAT
>Ga0315914_1005345_pt1 | contig 18728 bp, 12 predicted proteins | sample MpolenodulesMG_FD_203920 | JGI IMG/M metagenome (GOLD analysis project Ga0315914, IMG submission 203920) | Medicago polymorpha root nodule microbial communities from Los Angeles, California, United States - elongated nodules | ecosystem: Host-associated > Plants > Roots > Nodule | place: USA... | reverse complement strand
ACAATGGATCAATTTTAGCGGGCATAAATCTAAAAGTGAAAAGCATTTTCAATCTTTTGTTTTGGTAACAAGCGTTTTCATTTTTTATTTTATTGAAAATGAAGTAGTTCAATTTTTCTAACGGAAGATTGACAGAGATAACAGCAGGGGGTATTGCTCCTGAGTGAAAAAATAGAGGGGAGGTAGGATACATTTACATAAACCACAGGGGAGGTTGGTGTAATTATCCCAAAATTAAAACTTTCTTAAGGCTATAAAGATAACTTCTTAAAGATATATATTGTGTAGAAGCATTTTCTATATTTTGGAGGGCCTAAACAGCAAATTCCAAGGGACAAACCCAATCCACTTCCCCTTTTTGAAGAGAGGCCCATCATTCACTAAAGACAAAACAAAGTCAAACACATTTTCGTTTCAGTAATCAAGCAAAACCCTAAAACAAAGTCAACAATAATGTAAAACCCTAATTCAACAAATCCATCATTTTTACCATTGTTGCATTCTGTTCTATCAGAAACAAATCGGAATCCCAACTGAACTCAATTAATTCACCGGGAATCGCAGCCGGAGTTTCTCGCCGTCCACCAGAACAGAGTAAATGGTGTAGTTGGTATGTTGTTGTATACTGTTTGTATTCATCATGAAACCCTAGTTTATTCAAACACCCATTTTTCATCCCATTACTGTTATTCAAATTGATTCTATAGAAACTTCATAAAAATTGTATTTTTATTTTTGCGTATTGGGAAAATCAATATCAATGGCTGTTCCAAGTTCTGTTTTGAAGGTAGAGGAAATTCAAGGTAGAGGAAGAGGAATTGTTGCTTCTCGACCTCTCAAAGCTGGTCAAATAATCCTCACAGATTCACCAATCCTCCTTTACCCCACCACCCCTTTTTCTCATCACCCTTCTTCATTCTGTGATCATTGCTTCAAATCTCTACATCAATCTTCATTTGTTTCATGTTCATCGTGTCACCGATATCGCTTTTGCAATTCAACTTGTCTCTCAAAAGCACTCAATTCATCACATTCCACATGGGTTTGTCAAGCATTATCTAAGCTCCAAAGCAATCCTCTTTTGCTGCAACAACCCCTCGAACGTCAACTTCAAGTGCGTTTTCTTGTTGCTGCTTACAATCTTGCTATTACCACCCCCTCAAATTTTCAAATTTTGTTATCTCTACAAGGTTCTCCTGATAATGATGAAGCAGCAAACTTCCTACACCACATTATTTCGTCCCTTTTTTCGCACCCTCATAATGAATTGTTTTCGTTACAACTGACTGCTTCACTGCTTGCTAAAGATAAGCTCAATGCTTTTGGTTTAATGCATCCTTTCTCTGAAACTGATGAAAATAGGTCTGTTAGAGCATATGGCATTTACCCTTATGCTTCGTTTTTCAACCATGATTGTCTTCCTAATGCGTGTAGATTTGATTATGTTGATGTTAATCCACCTTATGATGTCACGGCTGGTCTTAGTAATACTGATTTTGTTATTAGGATGATTCATGATGTTCCACAAGGTAGGGAGATTTGTTTGAGTTATTTTCCTGTTAATGAAAACTATTCTAGTAGGCAGAAGCGATTGTTGGAAGACTATGGTTTTGCGTGTAATTGTGATCGATGTAATGTTGAATCGAATTGGTCTGATAATGATAGTGTTGAAGGAAATGTTGAGGAGGATGAAGAAGAGAATATGGCTATGGATGATGCGGAGGAGGAGGAACAATGTGAAAATAAGGAACCATCAGAAACTGACAATAACGATTTCCCACATGCTTATTTCTTTTTGAAATACATGTGTGATAGACCAAATTGCTGGGGAACTTTAGCTCCTCTACCACCACAGGGTGATACATTATCTAATGTCATGGAATGCAATGTCTGTGGGAAATTGAAGAGAGATGATGACGACTTGAATGTTGATGATAAAGGGCAAAGTGGAGAAGTTCACATGGAGGACTGAGCAGTTAGGATAGAACTTCTGTGAGTCTTTCTGCATTCCTCTAAATGTTTTAGATTATTTTTTATTTTTTAACTCATTAATTCCCATTTTTATTTTTTATTTTTTAACTCTGCATTGGCCTGCCGACATAAATGTTTGGGTTATTATTGTGATGCATACACATGTATATTGTTGCTAGCACATCTGTTTGAATATTTAGCATCATTTCCCTATGGCATAGGTGTAGTACATGTATAACAAACTATTAGGTTATCTAAATTTCACCAAACAATGACTATAGCTCATCTGCTTATACTATAGTGAGTTCATCTAAATTTCCCTTCATTTCTTTTAATGATTTTAACAAAAGTTTCTGTCATTTCTTTTAATGATTTTAACAAAAGTTTCTGTCAAACCATTAGTCTTTGGGTCTCAGTTCAGGTCATGTCTTAAGGGAAAGATAATGCATGATGTTTAATTATTTTATAATCCTAACAAAGGAAGAAATGAAGAGTAGGAAGAAAAGAATTGGAATACATGCCATGCCATGCCAAAAAAAGAAAAGAAAATGTAACCCTTGTGCTGAATGGTTTGCTCATTGAGTTTCAGTAATCAATTCAAATGCAAAGTTTTCATTTTTTCTCCTTTCATTACCCCCTTTCATAGCATTTGTTTGGTTCCAAGTTTGGAGCAGCCATAATTGACTCTCGAGGGTTAAATTTGATTTTGACATGTTTGGTTGCTCTTGAGTAGAATTGATTTTGCCTCCAAAATTGATTCTAGCTTGAAGGTAGAATTTGTAGTTTTTGAGTCTAAATGTGATCTGTACACTAAAGTTCGTTATTCAACTCACTTTTACGATAACGTATCCAAACATAAATCAATTTTACAAAATCAATTTTTGTCAAGCAGAACCTAACATGCACATAATATTTAGAATTTCAAAATGTTTTGCCAAACTTTCTATTTCTTAAAGATTACTGGTGAACTCATATTCCTTGAGTTTGATGAGTTTTCCATTTGTTTCTGCTGAATTATATACATGTATAGCTGACCCTTTTCTCTAATTGGATTATGGGGTTATTTGCAGCATTGATGTACGCGTTGTTGCATGTAGATGGAGGGAATTCTTCCTGGATTTTCGGCATATTATACTAAATTCAAGCAAAGACAAATGCTCAAAGCTCAGGAATCAAATGATACTTTTACTTATGTTTTTTAAGAGCTCAATGTTATGTTTTATGCTCTGGTTTGTTGCTTTATTCCAAATTCTGCTGTAAAATTTTGCCGGCAAAATACTAGGATCTTCGTTTTGAAATATACTTTTGTTTGGATAGTCTCTTGGTTGAGGACAATGTTCTGCAGTAATGTTTTTTCTTGTAATTTAAATAAATTAAGTTTATTTGTCAAAACAATGGCCGAATAATTTAATATAACTATATTAAGTCAACAAGGGTCGGTACATTCCGTTTGCACCAACTGTAATTTGGGTGTGTTTTTACCGCCCTCATATTGGTAGAGACTATACTTAAATTTCATCTTAAATTCTTGCAAAGGCTGATGTTTTTATCCTACCTTACATGTGGTTTGTCTCCTTTTTTTCATAAAAAAAAAGGTACTACTATTTTAATTTCAAAAAATAAAGGAGGTGGATAAATGAGATATTTTAATTTCAAAAAAATAAAGGATGTGAATAAAATGGACACTTGCATGTCTTTGTTAAAGTTTAAAGAATATGTTCTTTTCCTTTTAAATTTTTATAATTGAATTTTTCTTACATTCAAAAATTGCTTTCTTTAATTCTATTGTGCACAAATTAGACAAATCTTGCACTATGAATAAGCTTGTTTCCACCATCGAATCAAAAAAGTTTTACTATTGGATTAAATGTGATATGATTTGATTTATTGATTGAATTGTAGAAAATAAATTCACACATAGTGCACGACTAAATTGCATGTGCATATTAGACAAAGTCTCTAATAAAATCAATATTGTTTAGACTTTGGAGACTTAAAATAATTGTACGATCGATCGTAGCTTAATGAAGCTCAAAGGAAGAGTTATATGTTTTCGTTTTGATAGAGAAAGCTTAATGAAGCTCAAAGGAAGAGTTGTATGTTTTAGTTTTGATAGAGAAAGTATCTAAAACCTTCTTTCCTCATCAGATATTTATTATGCTATTTCCATACTTTCTTCGTCCTTAATTATAAGACTTTTTTGAGAATTTTTTTAGTCCCTTTCTATAAGACTCCTTTGTTATTTTCAACTACATTAATTATTTTTTTACTTGCATACCCTTATTTTATTATACATCTTTTTCTTCAATCAATAATAAATAGCATGTTGAAAACATAAACATATATCTCTTTTAAAAGATAAAATTGTAAAAACAACAGTGATTACAAACATCTTTAATACAAATTTTAACTTTCTTAATTCCCGTGATTTTGACAAAAGAGTCTTATATATAGAGACGGAGGTAGCATGAACATGAGTGGGAAATCAACATTTATCATCCCTGCAACAAGGACAATCTACCAACTCTTACCAACTTACACTCAAATTCAAATTCCCCCAAACTCCCCGTTTGATAGATGGCTTAATTGAATTCCCAAAGAAAAAAAATCCATAGTAATGCTTTAATGATACCAAATCTTTAAAATATTTAATTCTGGGATCATTGTATCTCTATGTCACACTATTCATATATTGACCCATAATTTCTATCATCATGTTAGGTCAAAAACTTTGTGAAAGAAAATTAAATTGAGATGTACATGCATTCATTTAAAGGAGTTATTCTAAAAAGAAAAGGTTAAAAACATAAGATATAAAATGTTGAGTACTTATTCATGAGAGTCTTAGCATGCTATTTACCTTTTTAGGTTATTTTTAAAGTTCTCTTTAGGGTTTCTAGTGTAGTGTGTCTTTTTTGGTGCATGATATCAATTAATGTTTTTAATGAAAATGAGATACAAAAGAAATTATTCTTTTATGTTCTATTATTGTAAGCAGCTAAAATTTCCTGTGTTGTTAAAATTTGATTCCACGTTTTCAATTCAATTAGCATAATCTCCCAACCTCATGATGCCTGCCTGCATTGAAGCATTAAATTTTTTCAACATCATAATTGTTTGCCTGTTTTATCTAAGTACTTCAAAAAATTTGCTGTGAATGTAAATAGAAATTTCATTTTTGAAACTTATAAGAATTCAAATTTGCACTATATCATTTATTCTCTAGTCAACAAGTGTACATGCACGTTAAAGACGCACATTCTTCCAATAATATATTTTTCATTAAGAAAAAATAATTATTTATGAAGTGATAGTTAAGTGGGAGAAGCATTTTCAAAAAACAAATTATGGTGAACAGAAAAACTGTTAAAATTCAATCAATTTTGACACAAAGAACCATATAGATTTAGACATAGGGTGGCGTTAGATTGTGAGTGCAACAATCAATTTCCACACAAACTACAATGCCTGTTTGTGAGTAACAAAATTCCACACAATTAAAACAATTCAAACCCCAAGGATCAAAAAGATGGTCCCTAAGACCAAAACCCATGATTTATTCCATCTTCTTCTTCTACTCATCTTTTGACATGGCATGGCCCCTCATCAGCATGCCATCTTTGTGGGACCATTTTGTTGTATTACACACACCCACCAAGAAGATTTTTCCATGTGGTGGAAAATATATTAACTTATATGACCCCCACCAATGAGTGAGAAAATTTGCAAGAAAAATAATAAATATTCTATTCCGTAATAGATGATACATTCCTTCGTGTTATAAGTATTAAAGAAATAATATAAATGGGTTAAATGTAATAATATTTTTAATAAATTACTCCCTAAAAAAATATTATTCTTATTATATGTATGATTGGATTGACGGTTTGGCTAAATCACATTAATAATGTGATTTTGTTGACAATTTTAAGTGTAGCTTTTGCTAAAATTAAGGAGACTCACTACGATCTCAAATCTAGATATGCATGTGTTGGTGTATTTATGGTTATCATAAACATAAAATTGTAGATATTGAATTGAGAGGAATTCATATAGTATACATAATGTGACGTTGATCGCATACCATAGTAAAATAAAACAAAAAAGAAAAGCAAGGTCCCATTAGAGAAACAGTTGGTAACCATACAGTTTACACCATACAAAAGGTCCATGTCAATGTAGAAGGAAAAAAAACACAAAAGAAAAAGCTGAAATTTGAATTATGTCTCTTTGAGGTGTGTCTTTTTTCACACACCTAATGTATTGCTTTTTCATTTAAGACCAGAAACACAATATGATAACCATAGCAATTATTTAGTCCCCCACATATGTAACCAAATGAAATAAATTTAAAAAATAAAAATAAAGTAGATACTACATTTTCAGAATCCCAAGAAACATTCACTTTTATATATCCTAATCTTTGGCCTGCATTGACTGACTCCAACTATACTAAACTCATTCAAGTTTCCATATGCTTTTTCTATTTTCTTCCATAACTTGTACATAAATAGACCCCTCCTCATCATTTTTTGTCACACACACACTGTACACACAAAATGAATGATCTTCATTCCCTAGCTTATACTAATAGCCTCAGCTATGGTTCTTCCCTAGGTTGGGATTATCACAATCTTGGACTGCTCAATTCAGACAATATGTCTTTAAGTACTATACTTTTCTTTCTCTTTATATATTTCATTAAGTACACAATTTTAAATGTAGTATATAGTTTTGCAAATGTAATGATTAATGTTGATATTGAATTATATGATATGGTAGTTATGGATGCAAATGCAGCTTCATTTTCAACTCAAGAGTCTGATCTCTCAACTGGTTATCTAGAAGATGCTTTGGTTGAGTTTGGTGAAAGTTCCAAACGCAGACGCTTGCTTACTGACGATGAACAAAGCAGGAATACTATTTCCATTGATGATTTTGATAAGGTATATAGTTAAGTATATTTTATTTTTGCCTATCATTTTAGGTTTGAAATTCTTGTTGTTCTTGGAAATAAGACTGATTGTTATATGTAATATGTAACTATAGTTCTGGAATTTCAACCCTGTATGGCACCAACCAGTGGAGAATTTCTACTGCATGGATCAGATAGAAAGGATTTGTGGATTTTCAGGTAGTTTTCTCACACGCATTCATTTAGATATACTATATGACATGATGATCATTTTGGTTCAAAAGGTTGTTATTGCAATTCAAACATAAAAAGTTATTGTTTCTTTTGTAATTAATTGATTGAGAATTGAAAAAGGATCCCAAAGAAATCAAAAGAAAAGAATAAAGGAAAAGTACAATATGAATAATTAATGTCTCATACTCTTTCTTATTTTACTATTATTATTATTTTAATTTGCTAATTGGTATATGATGATATATTTTAGATGAACATATAAGCACATTGAGGAGTAGAATCATTGAGCAACCAAACATTCTTCTAGAAGACACTAAAACAACAGAAGAGACAATATCAGCAGCATCTGAATCTCCAAATTCCTCCTCATCTTCATACAAAGAATTATTACCATTGACAATATCCAAAACCAACAGAGACACCCAACTTGGTATACTTTTAATATACTCTCTCTTACATATGGTTTTAAACGAACTTTTATATTACAGTAAAATACAGACAAATGCGATCACAATGCTTCTACAAAGACTTCTAAAACTATAACATGGTGACCGCAATTGCAGTTGCAGACCACAATTTAAAACTAAAAATATAATATATCATATGGTTAATTATTTAAATTATTGAAAACAGGAAGTAGTACTACTACTAGTGATGAGGTGATGAGAAAGAAGAAAGTGATAAGGACAACAAGTGCAAGAAGAGTGGTATATCCATTTGCATTAGTGAAGCCAGGAGGAGAAGAAGGTGATGTGACATTGAATGACATAAATGAAAGGATCTTAATGCCTCCAACAAGGCCAGTAAGGCATCCAGTTGGTGACTTTGCATGTCGGCCATGCGTATCTGCACAAGGTCCAGGCCTTTCAGGCAAAGCAGTGGTGGCCCTTACTAGAATCCACACTCAAGGAAGAAGAGGCACCATCACTATTATCAGAACCAAAGGCTAATTTCTAAGCTAATGTCACAATTCATTCACAGTTCACACTCTTTTGATGAACTTTGTTATCATGCATGTTATGGCTAATTTAGCTTTTACTACTTGTATTCTACCAGCTTTTTTAGCCTGATTTGCTTTGTTTTCATGTCCTGCTAAATTGTAAAGATCGAAAGCGATGTGTAATATTTTTGTATTCTATCCCATCCCTATATACACCATGTGTATACAATATAGTTTCAATCTTATGTATATATGTTTGTTAAATTAAAGCTGTGTACTCTTATCAAACATTCAGACCAACACATGCATGGACAATTATTTGAGCTCAACCGAATTATTTTCAAATGTTGTCTATCTAGGAAATATAAAATTTTATGAAGTAACATATATATTGGAAACAAATAATAAAAATGAACACAAGATAGCACAATGGAATTTAGCTTTTCAGCCACTATTTGGGACTTTGATAAAGACAGAACCAGAATAGGTGGCATTTGGTGACATTTTTCTGCACACTGATAACTTTATTCTTGGTTTTGGAAGGTAATATGCGTCACGCTACTATAGTATAGTATATTATATTATACAGTTGAATTAAAGTAAGGTGGAGATTTCAAATGCATTTACATCTTAATTACATCAGGGTGAAATATTTAAAATTGGATTTGCCAAATATAACATATAAGCACTTATCAATTTAATCTGAAAATCATATATACTACTAATGAACACTTAAAAAAGTTTAGTGTCACACTAACAAAATGCCAAATATAATGAACAAGAATATATGATTGCTGAACATAGAAGCAAGTATTCTTTCTCTTTTATCTTTTTTATTTTTTTCCTTTACTCTTTTCTCTTTATTGATTAGATAATACTACTTTTACAATACAGACAGAGAGAAGAAATAATGTGCAGACCTATATACTTAATTACCAACTTCAAAGGTTTTAATTTGACTTTTTGTAATATAAAGACAACTTATAGCTTGCCACAAGACTTTTACCTTTCTTAATTATGAATTGAAGCTAAAACTTAAATTTAACGCCATGTATAACTAATCTTTCTTATTTTAACTAAATTATATAATGTGCTACACTATAATCAAATTCAAATGTTTGTTAGTAAAAGATATTGACATAGATTCTCACTAGAGAGCAACAACATATGACAAATTAAGAGAATAGTCTCTCTATTGAATCTAGTAAACTGATACTTCAATCATTTGTGGTCACATAATATTTTATCATTTATATGTAGTGGTTTACCACAAAAGCACCAATTTAAATTTTCTTCATGCCTAGTTTTGTTTTGATATGTTGTGGCATTTTCCACACAGGTCAAACACTAATTAAAATTTTAAACATTGTAGATTGCAGAGTATCTAAAACGGGCCCCATGAAAGAATAATCGAATTATTAGTACTAATTTCAGAATCAAATTTATATATGTACTCACAATCTCTGCATGCTGTTTAGATCCACCACAATATATATGATTTAATATTTATTCTTTTGGTAGTGTTTTGGTGCTGCAAAATCAGATTAATTTGATTGGCACATACAAATAATTAGTGGTACCCCTCAATTGAAAGGAACAATGTCATAGCTGTACGGCAAAAGTATTCTCACTCCACATCTAATCAGACCTTTATATGTATTTGGTGGGGATCTATTATCAGAATTATGTATGGTTTTTATTTATTATATTTATAAGATATTATGATATTATTATGTATGGTTTTGTCTCCTATAGCAACCATATATTGTCATTATTTAGATGAAAAAAGTTGACTTAACTTTTTCCCTTTTATATTTTCTTCTTGGACCATCTTTGTTTAAGCAATTTCTTGGACCGTTTGTCGTGTGAATTTTATATATGTCTTTATAATCATTATCACAGTTTGAATGTAGTGTGAACTAGCTAGATAAATAATTTTTTCAGTAATGATTGGAAAATTTAGCATTGTGTAGTTGAAACTCCCAGTTAAATGACTAGAAAAATAAAAATATAAATGATGAAATGAATCATTTGCTTGGGTTATCGTATGGCAAAAGAATGATATTGACTTGGGTTTTTTTAATTTTACAGATATTTTAAATTGAATGAAATTATCAACCGTAATTTTTAAAATTATTTAGAAAAATCTAATTATTACTACATACTATAGAAAGAAAAATAGGAAAGATTGAATAAGCTTTTGTACGTTTCTCTTGAAATTTAAAAGTCTTCTAAGTTATGATGATGTTGTAATGTAATCGCTTTCCTGGATCAACCATCAAACTCATTGGTGGACAAAAAGTGAGGATTCATTCGTTTGACAACTGCAGCTTTTCTTGGATTTGGAGTCAAACATTGCAAACCAACCAAGAATTCGGGTTCAATTTAACACATCATATGATTTTCACTCACACACTACAGTCATATAATGTCTGCGAAACACATTATATGTTCCTAAAAACAATGTATGAAAAATGAAAAGTATTGTGTATTTGGAGTCAAAGATGGCAAACCAACCAAGAATTAATGTATCAAAAGAAAAACACAATACTTTTCATTACACAATAATTTTGAGTACATGTAAAAAGTTAATTTATAGGGTTTGGGGGTGGAGGCGTCGCTTGTTAGCTTAGGAGGAGAATTTAATGGGGCAAGTTAAGATATTACTTTTTAATGTTACCTTGTAGGAATTTGTGCCAGATGTTTTGCTTTGGCGACCGAATGTGGATGATGGCTATACCGTTCGTCGTGTGTATCAAATGCTCATGAGACATGAGATGCACAACTATGATGCAGTTTCGAAGGTTGTTTGACACAAATGTGTTCCTTTAAATGTCTATATATGTGCGTGGTGTATTTTCCGCAACAGGTGGCCTACAAAGGATAACTTGGTGCGTCGTAACGTCATTCCTAGTGATACCCAATTGTACGTTTTAGGTTTTAGGATGTGGTCAAAATGAATCAGCAGATCATCTCATAATCCATTGTCCTCTCTTTGGCAATATGTTAACACTTGAATTAAGTTTATGGGGACAATTGTATGACAGCTATTCATGCATAAAAAAAATTTAAAACATAGTCACAAACTAATTTAATTGTTATTCATGCATAAAATAAAACATAGGAAATAAAGTCAAAACAAAAAAATAATAATTGTTGAAGAAAAAATCATCCCTCTAAAAAGATTGTTAAAGAAAAATCCAAAATATGCGTGAGAATACGATCTTATGCTTTTTCTTTTTCAGAACCTTTGCGTTTGCGGTGGAAAATGGTTTCCTTCACTTTTGATTTTGATAATGGTCTCCAGAATTAACCCCAAAAAGAAAGTTCTTACTAAAATAAACAAAAAAAATCTATCAGTGACGTGTGAAACGTCTTACATGGGCGTCACTCATAGAAAGAAGAAAATTGAGAGTTTTAATTTTCATTTTGTTATTTCTTTATTAAAATCAAAGGTTTAGGACTTAGGTGTGTTTTGGTTAAAAATAAATAACGTATGCATGTTGACCAATGAAGCGCGATGCATGATATGATAGGATCCGGATATGACACGGCATCAATACACCAATACACCGACTAAAAAAATTTAAATTCAAGATATGATGGTGGATTCTAGGATTAAGTCCCTCACCGGTGAACCACGAGAAAAACACCAATAGATTAAATAAGTGGTTCAGATTTATTAAAATTAAAAGAGGGAACATGTAAAACTGCTCACATTCAATCATATCCTGCAATGGTTTCACCCGTTGTTAACCGTAATTAATTGTTACGAACCGAACCGAACCGAACCAAACCATTACAAATCAATTAATTCCTTTTCACACAAAAATCTGAACCCTTTTTCTAAATCCTAATTCCATTTCAAATTCAATCAAATTCACCATCTTCAATCTTCACCTAATTAATTATCCTGCTTGCCATGTAAATGGAAGTATTAATACTTAAACCCTTGCTGATGCTTCATAGAACTTTTTCTTTCTTGTCTTAACAACAAACATTGTTGCATAATTGTAGGAAGTTGACAATTAGGGTAGCATGTCACGTTCATTCTTTTTAATCCGCATCAATTAGTCATGGATAAATTTTATGCATGTTTTTTCTGTTTTTTCTTTGATTTATGATTACCGTCTACTGCTGCTCTGAGCTGTGATTATTGTGTACTTGACATTAATTGATTTGATTGAATTTGAAATGGAATTAGGGTTTAGAAAAAGGGTTCAGATTTTTGTGTGAAAAAGAATTAATTGATTTGTAATGGTTTGGTTCGGTTCGGTTCGGTTCGTAACAATTAATTACGGTTAACAACGGGTGAAACCATTGTAGGATATGATTGAATGTGAGCAGTTCTACATGTTCCCTCTTTTAATTTTAATAAATCTGAACCACTTATTTAATCTATTGGTGTTTTTCTCGTGGTTTACCGGTGAGGGACCTAATTGGACCCTCACCCTAGAATCCACCAGATATGATGTGGTTGGGATATTTAAAAAAATATAAACTACATATTAAAATTCAAAATACAATTCCTTCAAAAAAAAAAAAAAAACTCAATACAATCAATGGACTAAAACTCAAGCAAAAAAAAAACAATAGGCGCAAAATCTAGACCAAACATACATAGAACAACGATTGTTGTGAAAGTGACTCAAAGTTGGAGTTTTGAATCTGTCAAAATCGGAGCCCGAATTTGGTCGTGATATTTCAGCCATTGGTACGTGAAAATTCAGTGCCCGAATGGAGGAATTTGGGGCCCGAATTTGCCAGCATAAAATATAACATAAACGTATTTTTGGGTTGAGATTTGTTCCAATTTTATGAGGGATGTTTTTACTATAAATATAGACTTTGTATCATAGTAAACCTTGATATAGAGGGGGTTGAATCAAGGGTTTAGAAGTCAACAAGAAAACTAGGGTTTGTATAGAGTTTGCTCTTGGCAACAAACACTAGGGTTAGGGTTGATTCACCTTGGAAAACACTATTAGCATTGAGTCTCTTGTTCACGTGAAGAGATTGGGACTCTGGGTAGAATTAGGCGGGAGACTTATTCTTGTAACTCATTGATATCTCTTTTGTAAAGTTACTCATCATTATAGTGGAACGGATGGCTGCTCTCTCCCCAGACTAGGTCAGTATTGGACCGATTTGGGTAAACAAATTTCGTGTGTTCTCTCTTTCCTTTCTCTCGTTGTTTTCTACTTTTGCTTGTGTTTATAATTGTTTCCACGTTGATATTGGTTGCTTGATTAGTTTGCTCCACACATCAAGTATTTTATTGGTGTGATTTTTCGTCGAATTCACAATAACGATAAAGCACAACAATAAAAAGGCCTTCACACGATAATCAACAATAACAACGTTCTCAAACAAACAAAATGACACAAAACAGGCGGCGTCCAACAACATAAATATAAATATAAGTAAGATTGATAATAAAGAAAGTGGCAATTAGTCAATTACATATGATATGTCACAAAACAAGAACATCATTACTTAGTCAATTACATATATAAAAATAATAATAGACACATCACGTATCCACTACTATCGATTTTTCACTGCCTCTCCCTTGTGTATCCAATATCTATCTGAAAAGTATCGGACAATTGTTTTTTTTTAAATATAATTTAATCTTCGGATACTCTCTTGAATTGTATTCAGCAGGTATCGGGGTAGGATACGCATCAGATACTGATACGTCATCCATTTTGAACTATCTGGGCTTTAGAGATGTTGACCCTTTCTTTTTAGGCTCCATTGGTGTCTCTTAAATCTTTCAAAATTTTGTTTTTACCCCTAATACATACTCCACCCGTTTTAAAATAATTGTCTTTATAACATTTTTTATGTCTCAAAATAAATGTTACTTTAGAAGACCAATACAGTATTTATTTTTTTCCACTATTATACTCTTATTTATTGAATTTCATATAACTTAATTACTCCACTAACTACAATTAATAAGAGTATTTTAATAAATGATACTAATTTTATCATTAAAATCAACACAATAAATCATTTTCTTTAAAATCATGTAAAAACTTAAGGACTATTATTTTGAGACGGAATGAGTAGTAATTTAATAAACTTAATATCGACTCTTTTAATAGAGTCATGAAAGATAACTTTCGGAGGTTCCAGGAGAACTTAAAAGTTAAAACAAATGGCCATTGAGCACCAAAACAAAATCCAATAATCACTGAAGCAAAATAGAGACCATTTTGCACATCAAAGGCTACAATAAGTGACTGACAAAGGATAAAGTCAAAACAATGAGAACATGAGTGATCTTGGAACATTGTACTTTGTTGAAACATGTTCTGAAACAAAACGTGAAAAAACTTTTCCTAGGTATTTCCAAATACTCACTAATGAAACAAATGTGCTTATGCTTGTTTTTGGGTATCCAAGTGAGGTTTCAATTTGACCCAAATTATCAAATTGCCGTTAAAGTTCCACTAATACCACAAGTAACGGCAAAAAATAGCAATAACATATCTATGCTGAAAAGGGTTGTGTCATGTCGTCCTGGAGTAGCTTGTAGTTCAATTGCTAAGTTATTTTAGTCCTTAAAAAAAAAAAAGTTATTTTAGTCCTCTCGGATATAACTCCCAGAACCTTCGGGATGTATTATCGGACATACCTATTGGGGGTAAAAAAAAAAGAATTTTGGAGGCCTAAGAGATATTGAGGGGGTCTAAAACCAAATCTCCACTATTTCTCTTCAGTGGCCCATTCAAATTTCTGAACCCAAACTTTTGACTTAACATGTCATGCCATTCAACAATAAATCAATGGCATTGTTTTTTGCACTTCTCTTTTTAATTACACGTACTCACTTCTTGCATCCTTTAAGTTTTTCTTCTAAAATACTTATATTGAAAATTAATATTCAAAATCATAATTGTTATTTTAAACACTTCATTTAACTTCAAAATACATTAGAATCGAATTTTCAAAATTAACAACTACAATTCATGTGTAGATAAGTGTTTTTTTTTTACTAAATGTGCGGGTAAGTGATATTTGCCGTGTTTTAAAACCCAGACCGACCCGGCCGGTCCGACCGGTTGAACCGGGAACCGGAGGGGTGGGCGGGTTGGTCAGCTAATCAGACTGGATATGTAAGCAATCCAGGGAACCCAGTATGACCCGTGCGGGTCGGGTGGGAGAATCGATGAACCGTTATGACCCACCCGTGAACCAGACCGGATTCTAAATGATTATTTTATAAAAAATTATCAAATTGGGGCAAGTGAAAGTTGAACCGGGTACATGCAACACAATATTTGTAACACTTACCACTTGACTATATGAACTTGCTTGTTAAATTTCCATGTGAACTACATATATTTAACTAAAACGTTTATTTCTCACAAGTATATATGTATACATGAACTATATATATTTAACTGAAACGTTTATTTCTTACGAGTATTTTTTTTTTGAGAGGAATAAATCAATTGCATTTCATTAAACAGAATGTGTTCAATACAATTTGGTATGGTAACCAATATTTGGGAGCTAGCTGAAGATAAGGCCGCCTTAGCTAAACTATGGGCAACCTCATTTGCTTGCCTCCGTACAAACTCAACACAAGAGTTTTCATAAAATTGACTAAAGAGAGTTTTACAATTAGAAATGATATTTCCATACTCTGTAACATCAGTATGACTGTAATTTATGCTATCAACTACTCTCTTTGCATCCATCTCGAAGTCAACAGTTCCCAGTTGTAACAAATGAACCCAATCCATAGCAGATAAAAGGCCTAAAGCTTCTCCAACATGTACTTCACACAAAGGGCTGAAACAGACCGTTCTAGCTAACACAAAGTGATCGTTCTCATCTCTAATGCACATCTCTATGCCAACCAGTTTCGCCGTCTCGAAAAAAGCTGCGTCAATGTTGCATTTAAACCTCCCTGACCTTGGTTTTATCCACTTCACGTTGCTAGCTGGGTATTCTCGTCTGACAGTACTTCCTTGAATGGACCTTGCTACCTTCCAATCTTCTAATAGTGATTTGGCACGATCAAAAACAAAGCCTTGCGCATCAGTTACTTCTTTCCAAATCTTATTGTTTCTCTGCTTCCAAATGCTCCATATAATACAGCCAAAAAGAGAAGCATCTTCATGTTGCAGTACCTGAAGTGTTTTGAAGATAACTTCCTTGATGTCCTGATATCCATCTAGAATATGGTTGACAAAATAGTAAGCATTCCACATACTCCATATATTCCTGCTACCAGCACATTTGAATAGCAGATGCATGTTGTCCTCTTCCTCCAAATTACAAAGTGCACAAACAATAGTGCAATTAACTCCCTTGTCTCGCAACCTTTTACGCGTTGGAAGACAATTCCTACAAATGCGCCATATGAGAGTTTTAACTCTCGGTGGCACCTTGAGTTTCCAAATCAAATCTCACGCGCCTTCTACTTTGAAGTGAGAGGTGTCCAATAATTCATTTATACACAAGCGGTAAGCACTACGAACCGAGTATTCTCCGTTATTCTCCTTTTTCCAGATGAGTCGGTCTTCACGCACTAAAGGATATAAGGGTGTTGCAACAATATGCTCCACTATTTGCTCACTAAAAATCAAATGAAGAAAAGGGACATCCCAACTCTTCTGATCCGGTAATAAACAATCTGAGACTCGCAAATTCGCCAAGGTAGTTGCAACATCATCAAGAGGTTCTTACGAGTATATATATACATGTTTATTAATATATGATATAAATATCTCTCATGTTTGTTAAAAAAAATAATATCTCACATATTTATTTGATAATTATAAAATATATTTTCCATTTAGTTTTTCTTGTTAATGTGAATATGATTTTGATATATATTCGGTAATTATTTAAATGCGTGCATTTTTATTAATTTTTTCATAGAAGAAGTTTTATTAACTTTTATATTATGAAATTTATGTCATGACTTTTTTTTATAAAGACTGGGTCAATTGTCATGCGGTCCTACCAGTGGCCCATTGGTCCGACCATTGACCCAGTGGCCCAGTATCTTGACCGAATCAACTACCGGTCCGGGTTTTAAAACATCGGTTATTTGTGTCATTTGCGGAGGCCTTCAACCCACACAAATATGTGTGCCAATAATTTCCGGCGCCAAATCCCACACCAAACTTTTGTGACGATGTTTTAGTGAAATCCATATGCAAGAGTTTTAGACACCTTGAAGCTCCACTATAACTAGGATGGAAGTATTTTTCCTTTCATTTTGCCATATGAAAAAGATCACAAACAACATTTTTATTGTAAGTATAGTAGGAGCTAATGAGGCATGCCCAAATCAAAAGGGCCGCAAGGCAATGCCAGGAACAGAAATGAGATTAAAACTGATTATACTTATAGTAGCAGGCTTATTCACAACTCTAGCCTTAGTTGTGCCTGTAGTAGCATGCTTATTCACAAGTTTATCATTTTCCAAGTAGTAAAGTCTATTATGCAACTTATCCAAATCAATCATCCTCAACTTCTTGGTATGTATTGAAGAACTTTCATTAGAGAACAAGAAAGAAAAAGATAGTTCCTTTGCCAACTTGGCAATGGATTTTAAATTGACAATAAAAAATAGCAAGTAGGGCAGGCACATCATGTAGAACAACTAGGGAGCTATTAATATGCACAATCCCAACAATTTTTGCTCCTGCATAACTACCGTCAGGCAATTGAAGTTGAGTACCAATAATTCTTCTATTGTATAAAATCTAGCATGATGGAACTATGATTTTTATTTTTTTTATTTTTCAGAGAAGCGACTTTTCTACTATCTTTGGAAATGGTCAGCACCTTACAAAGTGGTTGCTTCTTCTCGGAAAGTGCTACTTGACTCAATTCCTACAAGAAATAACCTTGCTAAGCATAATGTTCTCCAAGGAGAAGTTCAGGCTTCTTGTGGGTTATGTAATGGTTAAGTTCCGGAAACGTGATGCATCTATCTTGTCTTGTCGATGGGTGTTGAAAGGTGGGGTTTAGTGATGACATGCTGTCATTACGTAAATTTTAGGACTTATTTGGACATTTTGATAGAGTTCTGAGGCAACATGAGGTGACTAGGGGTGTTAAAAGCAAGAAAATCAGAAGAACTGAAGGCAACAAATCGTGTCACGATTTTCACCACCGTGACGCGATTTTCTCACCAGAGACGAATGCTATTTGAGCCACCGAAATCGTGGTACGATTTCTGGTGGCGTGTCACGATTTTGCAAAAATCGTGGTACGATTTTGTGCACCGTGGTGCGATTTAGGCGCGCCCAGATTTGCCTATTTAAGTTGAAATCAGTTCCCATCACAAGGGTTACGAATTTTGGAGATCTAAAGTGCGATTTTGAGACCTGAAGACTGTTCGAAGGGCGATTTCTTCAACCTTTACTCAGTTCATGTATGTTTTGATTAATTGTTTGATTATGCTATTTGTAAATTCAATTATGAGTAGCTAAATCTCTCAGAGATTAGGTCCAAGATGAATCTTTGTAATCCTCATTGAACATGATGCTGTGAAACTCTATTTTCTATGAATGACAATCTAGTTTTATTCAATTCAATTGTTCTTAATGCTTTTTATATCCTGATCAAATATAACATGATTTAGTGAGAACGAATGACTACTGACCCTAGCTTTCGACTTAGACCCAAACT